>Ga0116229_10007387_pt1 | contig 17419 bp, 12 predicted proteins | sample S1TSphgellanicum_3_FD_87313 | JGI IMG/M metagenome (GOLD analysis project Ga0116229, IMG submission 87313) | Host-associated microbial communities from peat moss isolated from Minnesota, USA - S1T2_Fc - Sphagnum magellanicum MG | ecosystem: Host-associated > Plants > Peat moss > Unclassified... | reverse complement strand
TTCATTTGAATCAAGATTTTCATTGACTAAGCTTTGCATGTTGAAATGCAGGCATCTGAGGGTGAGAGTGAGAGCTCCGAGGGCAGCAGTGATGAGGAGGAGAGAGATGAGGAGGAGAGAGCAGGTAGCACTGCTCCTAATGTGCTACCTGCTCCGAGTGCTACCACTAGCAGTGGACCCAGTTCATTTGCTAGTCGAAATGAAGGTTCTGCAGGGGCCAAAGATAAAGAGAATAGGGAGGAGGAGGAGGAGGAGGAGGGGCATGGGGACGATGAAGAGAGGGAGGAGGATGAGCAGCCTCCCCCTCCACCAGAGAACACTAGGAAGAAAGATTCAAGGAAGAAATCTAAGAGGGGAAGGAGGTCTAGATAGACAGCTAGATACTTAAGGGTTGCAAACCTTTTTACATTGTAAATTTTGCAATTTTGATATAGATTTTTTTTTTGCGGCCCAAAGTGACCCAAATAAACCCTGCTTCCAAAATAAGAATATAGTGCCATGCTCTTGCGATACACAGTGCATCTCAAAAAAATTTGCGAGTCATAATTCTTCGCAATACTGCAAAAGCCAAAAGACCAATAATACCATGTCACACAGACATCGCTACACTCTTGGGGGTAAAATCATTCCAGAACACGTTTGCAAAATCTATGATTTCGCAAACTTTTAGCGGCATTCTGAGAATCCCAAAAAGTTTGTGTGGTTTCCGATATAAGATCTAACGCAAACTTGTTGGGATTCTCAAAATGCCGCTAAGGGTTTGCGATGGACCTTATTTCGGAAACCGATAGACTTTTGAGTCGATTCGCCAAGTCGTTGCGACGATGGGTTTGTTACAAATAGTTTTCGATGTAATGTCAATCGTAAACGGTATATAGAAGCAGTTACAATCATAAAAGGTTTGCGATTGTATCAAGTTTGGGAGTTGTGAAGGACTTGCGATTGTACGGGTGCAAATGTTGTAGTATCGCAAAGGCTTAACAGTTTGCGAGGAGTTATGGTTCGCAAATGCGGGTTTTCGGAAACTTCTTTCTTTATTGTTTGCGATGATATGTGGATCGCAAAATAGCCCCCTGTTATTATAGTGAAACCCATACATTGGGACAAACTTTTGTTTGTAAAATTTCAAATGGCTTTCATAGTTTTCTTTGTGCATTTTTAACAATTTGATTTTTTTATAAACTTCCCAATTGGTGTCATATGCAGATTCCTTGTCCTTTGATAAACTATTTAAGCCGTTCATAGCTAAACCAAGTTTAACAGCTTTAAAGTCCTTTATAAACACAAAATGGTGTTGAGGAACAAAGCATGGATGGTTATTCCCCTGTCCTAGATGATATCCATGTTGGTTGTTCATCTTGCTCTCAAAATCGACATCCTCAAAATGGAGCAGACATTCCAAATTGGTTATTAAGAGGGGGACAAAGTTTTTTATGTTTCACCTTTCAATTGGAAGGGGCAAGAGGGATTCCAAAAGCAGCACATGTTTTTTTGGAGTCATCAATTGGATGTTTGAAAATGATAGATTTGAATATTTTTGTTTACAATCCTAACTTCAAGTCTCTTTCTAAGCACATTTTTTTTTGTTTGGGATGGTAATCACAAGTTGTAAGTTCAGTTTTTTTAAATTAACCATATGCATGATGATGAACCCTCCTAACACATCTCTATTGATTCCATTGTCCTTGACACCTCTCATGGGCTTATTGAGCTCTTCATTACCATGACGGAATTCAACAAGTATGTTTTTGAACCTTCTATTTTTTCCGACATTAAATTAGATTTAAAGGATTTTGTTCTCATTCCTTTCTGTATCTATGTAGGTTAGTGGAGTTGGATCACGTAAAACCTAGCCTTTTTCATGAATTTTTCAAAATTCAATTAATTGGGATTATCTCCTTGGAGGAGTTCAAGGAGGTGCTATTAATAAAGGTTTACAAAAAATGTCAGTCCAAGTCCCACAAGACATGGCATTCCCTAACTTCATAAGTTAACATATGTATAAAGTATGACATATTTCAAACTCCCTTCAAGACTTTTCTTTTGTTTTTTTTCCAACTTGTTCATCCTTGGTTTTTTTGTTCTTGCAATGAAAGATTTATGTAATTAGGTGTCACAACCTTAGCCTTGGGCTTGCGACCAAGGCAAGGGCTTGCAAGGTTGCAAGCCAAGAGGAAAGCTCGAAAGTCACATTTTATGCTCCCGAAAGTGTAGGAAAATGTGAGGGAAGGAACCTTCACACTCCCAAGTGAGCTCCCACTTTGGGAGTTGGAGTTCCGATGGACTCCCAAATCTTCAAAGAGCAATCATAGGGGTCAAAACTCATTGAATTAAAGCGTCCCTTATATCATTGAAAAGCTTTTGGAACGTAGATGTCTAAAATGGGCTCGCATGATCCATTTGGACACTTAAAACACAAGTTATGGTCAAAAGAAAGGCTTGTGGCTCATCCGTGCACCAAAAGTGCTTTAGTTAGACACTAACCAACTTGTTGTTTGGTTTGTGCAGGTCTGTGTGAGTGATTGAAGTGCTTGTCAATATGCCTAATCCCATCCCGAAGCTCCAACACACCCCTCTACCCCCGAAGTGCTACGAACTAGGGAGTGTGCACCCAACTTTTTACTCTTCCATTGTTTTAACTTTAGACTTACATTTGAGTCTATTTAGGAGCTTGGGAACGTGTCATTGGGGATGTCACAATCAAATTGCATTATGAAGAATTCCCTAACATTTAGGACCGCTCACCACTGAAGCTCCAGAAGCAAATGGAGAAAACTATAGAGTAGGTGAGGAAGGAACATTATTTGGCCTTTTGTGAGCACTTGCCAATATGTGATCCTTTTCTGGGTGCAGATTTCTTGAAGGAGATACAAATTCATTATGATATGAACTTAGAACCGGAGATGCTAACAAAAAAGCTCCAAATGCTCGCTTATTCCTGCATTTTGGCCGAACAAAAGTTCTTACTACAATGGAAGCTAATAGTATGGGAGACTTGTTTTTTTTGAAAGTTCAAGCCTAAGGATGGCATTTGAAGAAGCAAAACTTAAAAGCAACAATTTAGGAACAAAGAGGTTGTCATACGGGTTTTGTACAAATATTCCAATTATACAGCTTCATTCCATTCTCAAGTTGCTACAAATTGATTTATGAATGTTTGTTCGTAGGCATACTTTCTTTTACATCACCACAGAACTTCCCCTTGTTTCAGCATTGAAAGTAGGATAATTTATAACTTTTTATCATATTTCTTTATATATGAAGGCATTGTTCATTATCCCACAAGTATTCCTATCATGTATTGTTATTCCATGGTGCCATTGATTAGCTCCCCAATCTCATGGACATCTGGTGTGACCCCAAGGCCAATAGCACTATGTTATGAAAGGGCTCAAGAATTGGCTTGCTCCCCATCTTCTCAAGTGCAAGGATGTTAATTCACAAGCCTACAAGCATGCACATGAGTAGGTGAACATGAACACATGATCAGGAACAAATATTTTTAAAATATTTTATCCATCCGGAATTATTTTTTGACGCGTATAATAGAATCTTTGTTGATGTGGAAGAATATTTTGCCATGTGTCCATGGATGAATGATAGTTATGGATTAAAAAATGGATGAATTTAATTTTAAATGTGACCAACAAATGTCATTTTTATGAAAAATTGAACAAAAAACAAGGTCGAAACAATTTGTTGGTTTCTTTCAAAACAAATCCACAAATGAAATGTTCAAGTCACAATTTGAAGCCATACTTCATATTTCTTTAATATGAAATATATTCAAGTTTTGCAACATCTTAACCATGCAGAATGTTAAATTAAATCTCATAGACCCACCAATAGATATGTGCCAATTCGAACATTAATTGTTCACCACCACAAGGCATGTGTTTATTAGGAACAAAAACAATATGAAATAGCCCACGACACTTCACATTACCTACACTAGTGAACAATTTTTTATTAATTCTTTCATTCATTCTCTCATCCTTGAGCATCTAACATGATTTTGCTACTTGCAAAATCAAATTGCATTTTTTTCCTATACTATTAATTTGTTTGATCTATACAACAATCCTTTATTTTACAATGGTAAGAGGAAAAATTTCATCAATTTTCACACCAAACACATTGGAATCAATGATTGAATATACATTACTTTCAAACATACTTGAGAGAATATGAAATGACACAAAACCGTGGAAATGTCAAAGAAATGACAATCGGTTACTCCCCCTCCAACATTTGTTAAAAATAAGAACATGGGGAAAAGAATGAAAAAGAACAATTGACAAACAAATGAATGGGTGGCCTGGCAATGGGTGAATGCAAAGATAGATGAAGAAAGTCTTGCAATATTGAAACAAACTATAAACATTCCAAAGGAGGATATGAAAGACTACCACTAAGTGATGTTTACACATGCCATGAAGTTTTTCAAGAATGTGCAAGTTTGAAAAAGCCCATTCCAAACTACTTTTTCACAAGTTTACTCAGTGGTTTGTCAATAGAATATTTAGTAACCCTTGGAAATCTGCTATCAATAGAATTCTTGAAACCCCAAATATGACTCTATGCAACTCTAGGTAGGTGAACTTGGTTGCCACGAGATTTAAGAAACAAAGTTTTAAAACTACCAGTGAATTATCAAACAAGGTCAGCCCCAAAACCATGAAATGTGTATGATAGTTAAAAGAAATGACAAATCAACAATTGAAGGAAAAAGAAAAATACCATTGTTTGCAATATATTGTGGAAGAATGCAAGTGTTAAAATGAATATTGGTTGAAGTTGAACACTAAAATTGATTATTGAAAAAATCGAATAAACTAATGTTGAAACAAAACATCATGATGAATATGAGAAGCGACCATTAAAAACTTTCACAAACACCACCAGATTTGGATATGTTCTCAATGGTAGAAATAGGAGATTTCAAGACTATAAATGTAAAGATGCAGGCAATGAATGATGGGGATATTTGAATCACTTGCAACATTATAAAATATATGGGATAGTGATGAAAATGTTTTTGACAATGCTTTTGAGCAACCTACAACAAAAACAATGTACAAGTATGGAGGATGTTCACAAGGAAATTCATTAAGGCATCAACATAGCCACGTGGTTTTCACAAGGTGAAAAATGCACCAAATTAAATACATCCAATATGTGTAATGTATAATCCAATTTTTTTAATGCACATCAATTAAGATATAAACATGTTTAGATTGTCCACACGATTGTTTAAATAAACTCACTACATATTTAAAGATCAATTGTACATCCAAATATCAATTGAAGCTTGGAAAATGTTTTGATTGTTTCAAACTTGAAATGAAGGTCTATGAAGAAGTGCAATGAAGTACAGGAATAATGGATGCCAAAAGGCATGAACACATGGCATGTATAAAAAATGGCATGAAGCCACATTAGGTCCAAGGGCCAATGAAGTGATCACGATTACATGTTACACACACCACGCATGACACGAATAGGAAACATAGTTGTTCTACCAATTATAACATTTTAGTGTAATCAATCCCATCCAAATGGTCCAAATATTGTTAAACATTTTTTAAGAGATCATTGAATGAACTAATTTGAGAACAACACTATAAAAATCTAGCCTTTGGGATATGTTTACAACTTTGTAGCATTGCACAATGTCACGATATCCATATCCCAAGCACTTTTGTTGAATGCCGAGAGATTTGGAATATTACCCATCAGTAGATAGAAGAAAACTAAATAGTGTAATGCAAAGTTCTAATCAAAGGTTGGGTATTGGGCATCTTCTAACCACTTGTCGGATTATAAAATATAGGGGACAATGATAAAAATGTTTTGCCCGGAGTTTCTAAACAACTTGCAACAAACTCCTAGAGACAATCCATGGCTAACACACCTGACGAATCAAAATTATAGAACACGACTTCATAAGCAATGTGAGCACTTGTTCGAATTTCAAGTTGACAAGAGAATAAATGAATCAATTAATCTTGCTACGAAAGTGGCCGAAGAATGCTTTTGATGCTGAAAATGATGCATACGAAACACCAATACTTGCTTACAATAGAGAGTTGGATGTTCTTGTATCGGCCAAATCTATTACCAAATGTGATGTGGAAGAGGAAAGCTCCTCACCATACTCAAAAGATGTAATGACAAATTCAAAAAAGGAGATGACAAATTTGAAAGACACCACCCCATCGGCTACACCATAGTCTACAACAAATTCCAATGAATTAAACGACCCACCAATGGCACGAATTAGCTCAATATGTCCAAAAAGGAGTTTGGCAACACATCTAAAATTGGCAACAATTATAAAAGCTTGGTAAGAGGAGTTAACAAATCTTTGTAGACATGGTTCTTTGAGGCTTTGATGTAGTAAAATATATTTTTTGTACAAAGAAAATGCTTTTTGAACCAATATGCATTTTTGAATTAATAGAGTAGTATGTTTGTTGTCTTTGAATAGAGCATATGGGGAAAAAAAATTAGAAAAAATGCATAGGTTACTTAAAGTAGACGATACCATTGGTTTCAAAACGAGCATCACATTTTGAACTATTTAACAAAAATGATATCCCAAATTTTTCATTTCATTTCCTCTAAAATAAAAAAGAATTTAAAATAATTGAGTGTCGTGTATAAGGTACAATAAGGAATTGCATGAGTCATATTAGAGAATAAAAAAGGGCCTAGAAGGATGAACTAGCTTGAGAAATGACAACAAATATAAACAAATTATAAAATGATAGATATGCTTCCAAACATCACAAAGAAGTTAAAAGAAATATGAAGGAACCCAAAAAAAAATTTGCATTGAATCTAAAACACTTGACCTCGACCTACCCTCTAGAATCAATTGTTGTAAAAGATAGTCAAATTGAATGGGATGACCACTTAAAACCAAGAAAACTTCCATGTAAAAGATTTGATGATGGGAGGAAATTTAATATGCATTTTGAAGCAACTTAAACCGTTGAAAAGCTAGAAGAACACCATTAAAGAGTGATGAAACACACTACTATATTTTTTGGGTTTTACAAGTGTCTTTTGCAACTAAAATTCAGTTGCATGCGACACATGAAACTGAAAATTTGTGTAGTTGCCTAAGATAAGTTGCACATGACATGCAACTGCATGCAACACTACGTATGCAACATGTATATACGATGTTAGTATACATGTTCATATATACATACCAATCCAAATGTAGTTGCACCTTATGTGCAACTTTCCTTGCAACTACATGCAATTAATCAAAATATGACACATGTTTAAAAATTAGACAACTAGCTTGTGGACACGTGTCATTATTTAACTTTTTTGTGTTTTCAAAATTAAAAATTCATTGGATTAATTACAATCATTAAATTTTTTGCCATTATGATGATGACACGTGGCACACCATGGAACGTTCATTGACCATTTGACACGTGTTCAATATTTAACACCAATTATATGGTGACACATGGCAATCAAGGCTCACCTATTTTTTTAAATTTTAATATTAATTAATGGAATCTTAGTCATCCAATTTATGGCTAATAAGATGTTGACACATGGTGCCTAAGTAGGTAGATAATAATTAAACCATATTAAGGAAGTAGGTTTATTTAGGTATGTAAGTAGGTTGAAAAATAGCTAGGCTTAGGTTATATAAATAGGTTTAGAATAATCCGATTTTATTTTTAAGTTTGACCATTTGATAAAGGTCAAGTTTTTTTCATTTTCTCATCCCTAATGGCACTTGGTATTTGGTTTCAACATAACTATTGCTCCTACTTATATATTAAGCCAAATAGAATTGGAAGCCAAAGGATATGGGTTAAAACATTCCATTGCAAACCTCATGAACCAACCTAGTTATACATTAGATGCAACTACTGTATTAAAGTATAACAACTAGGGGAGGGTTCTATTGCTTTTGGTGTCCAAACAAAACTTGAAGCCCTCTTCTTGGTGCATCTAACACACTAAGAATCGTTGAAAACAGATTAGAAATGAGAATGTTATGGCCCCCCCAAGTAAAGGGGGTTAAAAAACTCAAAAAAGAAACTATTAAGGTCGGTTCTTAAACACCCAAAAAGTTCATTTTATGTTTTTTTTGCTATTAGAGTTCCAATGTGATTTGTAGGACTTCAGATGGCGCTCCTATAGCACTTTAAATCGTTTAAAATGAATAAGAAATAAGAAAGTTATGGGCTTTGAAAGTAGGAGGGGTCTTAAGAAAAAAACAAAAAAAAAACATTTTATAACTTAGAAAACTTATTTTTGTTATTTTCTTCTTGTTAGTTTTTCATTACTCCTTTTCTTTTGCACTTCAAAGGTGATTATAGGATATTTAGTAATTATGATTATTTAATGAAATTACGATTTTAATATTATTATCTAGTTTAAATTAATAATTAATTTAGGACATTTGTATACTTGTAGGTTAATTAGTGTAGCCTATTTACATTAATATTTTAACATAAATAATAATATTTAAATAAATAATACCTATATATATAATTGATTATCAATATAATTATAATAAAAATTTAATTAATAATTATGATTAATTATAATAGAATTATAATATTATCATATTAATTGATTTTGAATAATTTTTTGTTTAATCAAATGTACATTTTCTGAAAAAAAATCCAAAATAAAATAAAGTCAAACATATTTAAACCATGGTTTAGTTTAACTTAATTTAACCATTGTCAATTTTAACCTAATTTAGTTTAGCCATAAATATTTTAGCATAATTCAATTTAACCATATTTATTTTATCCTAATTTAATTATTTTAATTTAATTTAGCCACAATAAATATAGTCTAATTTAGTTTAACCATAAATTATATAGCCTAACTTAATTTAGCCATAATTAATTTGGCCTAACTTAGTTTAGACATATTTATTTTAATCTAATTTAATTTAGCTTAATGTAGTTTAGCCATAATTAATATAGTTTAATTTAATTTAGCCTAACTTGATTTAGCCATAATTAGTTTGGCCTAACTTAATTTAAATTAATTTAATTTAGCCATAATCGGTTTAATTTAATAAATTTAGCCATGGTTAGTTTAACTTTTTTGTTTATTTAGCTTAGGTTAGTTTAACCATGGTTAGTTTAACCTAGGTTAGTTTAGGCTAGCCTAAGTTAGCATGGGGTTAACCTTAGTAATAAAGGTACATAATACTATTATATATAGCCTATGTAGATATATTAAGTATAGTATTTAAGTATGTATGAGTTTAGGCCATTATTTTTATGACACGTGTGCATGTTATACACATTTAGTTGCATGTTAGTTGCACACATAACTGTATGGCCCAAAAATTATACAATACCAAATTTGTAGTTGCAAACATGACCAAGATAGTTACAAATGCCAACCAGTTGCATGCCAGTTGCATAGTGATTGGTTGTATATAACAAGATTTTTAGTAGTGACATTCCACAACCTTAATCATGATAATTGTGGAAATTGTTGTAGGAAATGTTTCAATCCTATTATGGGAGCCTCAAAACAATAGATCTAAAGAGATAAAATAAAAAGGATGAAACAACATAATGTAAAAAACACTCTCAAGATGTGTATTAAGTAGTGAAGTATTGCATAATGAGTGCTTATGTTGTTTTTATTAGAGGATCTATATTTTTATTTTTATTTGATAGGATTGACATCCATGTTTGAATATCTATGTAGAAATTGAAAAGGAAGAAATGGAACATATCAAAGAATTCAAAAATCTAGAGAATTAGAAAACTTATTATTGATAAAATGAACTTGTCAATTGAAGCATCAACAAGGAGGAATTAAAGGAGTATTTCACTCCACTCCAAAGCCCAAATTACAATGATGATGTTAGATTAGAAAGTAACAGTGAAGTTCGGTTTTCACATAGGAAGATATTATGAAATGGGAGATTGGATATCATAGAAGACTTACAGGAACAATTTAATGAAAACATTTATCTAAATGCACAATAGTAACTATTACAACATGGGAGAGAAAACAGAGCTAATGAAGTCAACCAAGGATTACATGATTTGTTTGATAACGTTATCTTCAAGGATGGAACACTAAGAATTACAAAGAGTAATATTATATAATTCAAGGAGAGATAAACAATTTATTGAAGGAATGTGGTGGAATAGAAATAGAATTATGAAATCCATTGAACACCATAGTGTTTTGGTAATAATTATAGATAGCTTCATAGTACCTTTGAACTTGTTACAAAATAAACCTATATTTGAGACTCTTTTAGGTTTTCGTTGCTATGAACAGAACTATTTGTATTTTATAAAAAAAAAACCTCATCGCTTTTTGAATTGTCTCCAAATGGAATAGCTTGGAAAGTATACTAGTATAATATTTGTTTAATTAAGAACTCAAAACCTACTGAGTATAATTCTTTTAAAGAAAGGCAAGATGCATAAAATGCATAAGAGAAACAAGATTTTGAAGAATTCATGCAAAGGGATTCACAAAATTGCCGCTCTAGGAAGAAAAAGAGAATGAAAAATCCATGTCTCATTTAAGTACAAACACAATACAATCAAAGCCAAAATTCCATAAATGTCTTAAACACTAGCTTTTTTCATTTCATCATCAATGAATATTTCAACACTAGGATGGTAATGGGTCCTAGGCTCTGGAGATGGGGGGATGGAGTATAAATCCACCAATGCAAGTGTAGAAGCCTTAGCATATGAAGGCAAGATAAAGTTTTGATGAAGATTCTAAAGGAATCCAGGATGAACAAAGAATGGCACATGTCGTCTTCTCTATCTGTTAGCCTCTTTGTAAACAAAAACCAAAACATAAAAAAAACTAAGAACATTACAAATTTTAAGTTATATAAGTAAATTGATGCAACTAGACATACTCAGAATTGAGATTAATTATGGTTCTCTTCTAGATGGGAGAATCGTCATCAAGGTTGAATTCAAGCTTGACAATGTTCTAGTCTAACTTTGCATCCAAAAGCGGCTTGAAAACTTCATCAAAGATCTTTGAATCAGCCTCGAGTGCAAGGATTGGCCTCCCTAGCGCTCGGCAAGCACAAATACTATTCCATGTAAGAACAATCAAAAGCAAAAGTTAGAGACACAAAAGGTTGCATAAATAACTTGGAATTTTAAAAAATAAGAATGATATGAAAGTAAATACCGGTCCCACAATTAAGGTGCACAATTGTAGAATCTAGTGACAAGCAAAGATCGATAAAAGCCTACAATGTGATCACATGGAACTCTTTTGACACCTTAAAAGCCCGTCCAATTTGGGATCTAGTCATTGAGGTGGCATTAATGTAGTTGTAGAGGACATCTTTTGCCTCAAGATTAGTACCCCTCTCGACCATATTGATAGAAGGGGCAAAAAATTGAAACCTTGAGGAAAGCATGGTGCCTAGAGCTAGATCTTTCATAAGAAAGTTGACATGGCTTGCAAGAGTCTACAAGAAAAAACCATAGTTCGGGTCAATCCTAACTTTTAGTGAATGCAAAGAAAGAAAACAAATGCAGAAACAAAAATTCGTGGTACCTAAGAAAATGGATCCTTGCTACTCATATAGGGGCTTGAGTTAACAACAACCCCCTTCATGCAAACCTTCAATTGGTAGCTTCCAAGAAGGATCGAATTTCTTTCAACACTCGTGGGTCATCTACATGCATGATAATGAAAACCTTTTTATTAGATAGAAACATGCTTACAAAAAATATAATGGACTCAATAAAATTATCCATTCACCTGTTCTAAAGAGGAATGAGGGATAGTGGTTTAGAGACATGTGGAATTGGGAGATCAGATGGTACATATGTTATAACAAGGTCAACCTTATTCTCAAAAGCAACCTAAAAAAACACAATTGTTTATAAGACGAATTAGACAAATTAATCTAGAAAAAAATTAGGATAAATCCAATTGATATCAAAGAAAGAAATAAAGTTGTACAAATAATTGATGTAAGCTATTGGCATTCAACATTTGTTGTTGAAAGTTGAATCCCAAAAGTTATATGCTCTTGGGTACCAACTTTCAACACTAAAAGTTGAATCCCAAAAGCTCTACGTTCTTGGCCTTCAACTTTCAATGTCGAAAGTTGAAGGCCAATAACATTGGGCTCTCGATCTTCAACTTTCAACATTGAAAGTTGAAGACCTAGACGTTTGGGCTCTCTGTCCTCAACTTTCGGTGCCAAAAGTTGGAGACTGGAACTTGAATGTTTTTGGACTTCAACTTTTAGTGTCGAAAGTTGCAAACCCAAAACCAAGTGCTCTTGGCCTTCAACTTTTGGTGTTGAAAGTTGAAACCTAAGATTCCTTTAGAATCCACATACTCTTGGAATAGAAAATTTTGTCCTAAGAAGTTGTTGAAAAATATTAATGAAAAATCAGAATATTGGGAAGGGAATTACCTCCTTCATGTAGTTTGTAATGCTTGAATGCTCAGGTGGCCATACCCGAGTCTAGATCTAAGATGCAAGAATTGGGGCCCAAAAGACATTCATCAATCTCACAATGGAATGATAGTGAGCAAAACTAAAAATTAACAAGGGAATGAGTAATGGAATTTGCTTCTCAATACTTGATGCTCTTGCACTAGGGGTGGTCTCCTCATGTTGTCTTTTCTAGTGTTACTACTAAGGAGATTGAAACTCGTGGAGGTCTAAAATCACAACCTCTTCCTTGATTAGGATGGTTTGAGTGGAAGTCATTGGAAAATCTTGAAGAGATGCCACACCCAAGCCAAGCTCTACCTCTAATTAAGATTGAATGGGAACATCTTCCTTGTATTGCATCTGTAATGTGGATTCCGAATTATGTTTCTTTCCCTTCCGCTTGCCCCCCTCCAATTTTTTCTTAGTTGGTGTCTCCTTTTCCAAAGCTCCAAGTCCCAAAGAAATCCCGATTCATGTTTCTTTCAAATCTCATACTCTAACGAAGGAGTGTTCTCCTTCAGGTAGTCGAGATATCAATCACAATCCAAGAGATGTGGAGAGCTCCAATCTTTCAACATGTCCTTCATGTACATAATGCTATATGTCTTTGGATCTCTCCATATCTCAAGGAGTCTTGAAATTCCAAATATGGCACCCCTCTGAAAAAACATAAAACATAAATACCTACAATGATTAGAAAACAATACAAAGTAAGTGGCAACGAAATCCAAATGCTAATTGGAAGATTAAAATGCAATTCACAATGGATCAAACAAATGTGGAATGGTTGTATTAAAAATAACCTATAAACCACCTATTTATTTGGGCTTCAGTCCCACCAATCCCATCTTTGGACCTGAACTCCTTAAGGAAACACGTTCCCAAAGAGAAAGTTTCCATTCCCAAATGTAATCTAATAATGTTGGTAGATCTTTGTATTTGAGAAGCTGAATGGAAAGATAAATAATTGTGGCAAAATATAATTTTTACACCTCCGCCTCCAATTGCAAAATGCTGAATGTGAGTTTTCAATCGCTGCAAATACAAAGAATATAATGTTTAAAATGGGAAAGCAATTACCTGACACCAAAAAGTTGCCTTGTGGAGCCACTTATCAAAAGTTCCATCCAAGAATCCTTGTTTTGGGAATTTCACTACTTCCCTTAGCACACCAGATTGGTTCCAAGGTTTCAACCAAGATACCTTCTATTCATTTGAAACCTATGCAAAAGCTAACATTTATAACTTCTTAGTGAACATTTCAAGTTTTGAGTTCATATTATAGTGGACTTGAATCTATCTCAAGAACTCAAGACCAAAAGCAAGGCCACAAACTAACAAATGTTTCGTGAAGGTGGAGGTATGATCCTTTCATACCCAATCCATCACCTTGTCCATAGGTGCCTACAATCTGGAAGGTGACTTCAATTTCTCATCCAAAATTTCTTCATAATAATGTTTTATGGCCATGTTTGCTAAAGTATTTCCAAGTCGAAAGCTCACGCTGCAACAACAAGAAATTATTTATGTAAATCACATATTTTAATAAAAAAAACTAACACATTCAAATGGAAAGACTTGGAAGGAATCAAACCTTATAGATATAGTCAAAAAAATTCTCTTGCGTCAAAAAGTACTAAGTCTTTCTTGACTTGTTTTCACATCTCTTATAGACATTGGGACTGATCACATCCTTGAACTGGATCAAAGGAACCATGCCAATGCTCTAGATGTGGAAGAAATCATGCACTAAACTATGCTTCATGTAATCAATTTGACAAACCTGGAAGGTTGAAACAAAATTCACAAATAACTTTAACTTCAATGCGCAAAGAAAAGAACAAAAGAAACAAATGAATAACAAGAAAGGATGGGAACTTTGAAATTCACAATGTTAAGTTTGAATCTTACTTGTTCATGTTTGTCATTAAAATGAGGAGGTGGACAAAGCCCTTTCATGTATCTAGCACAATGGAATCCATTGTTATGTGCCAAGAAAGGTCATGCGGGTGAACTTTAGAGATGTAAGGCATCTAGGCTTGTAGACGATGGTTGCCGTCCCACACATAGAACATTCTCCCATTGAACCTCTGTAGATCTTCATCCAAGTTTAGCCCCTCGTTAAATGATGCATTCACAACCTTCCAATGATTGTCCCACTCATGGATGTGATCTACAACAAATGCCTCCTCCCCTTGCCAGTTTGTGGGAGAGATATAAATTTTTTTGTCACCTTTTCGATAGGCCATTTGGAATGTTTATTCCATCTTGAACACATCAATCTTGAGGGTTGGCCTCACAACTTGGATGCAGATCATGTGGCAAAGGGGTATGTTCATTTGAGCCTTGGCCTTAGGATGAATCTTATGCCTCTCTAGCACCTCAACTATCTTGACCCTTTGCTCCATTTGGACCTCAAGGATTTCCTTGTCTCTAGTTGTACTCATTGCCTTCGATTGCGTAGAAGGTTTAGAGGTCAAGCCCACCTCCTAATTAGACAATGTTATGGTTGAGTTAGGTTACATTCGAAGCAATTCACAAGAATAAACAAAAGAGGAAGAAGATTCAAATTTATTTCAAAAGAAAAGTGGATAGTAAGTACTTGTGTAGAGGTGGTTTCCGGCACCAATTGACATTCATGGACATCCATTTTTGCATCCGGTTGTGAGTTAAAGCTCTACACCTTCAAACAAGTGGGGGAAAAAAACTTCAAGGAATACAAAAAATGTAAAAATAGGAATATGATGAAGAGTTGTGAATAGTAAAAATACCTCCTCATAATCCTTTTCCAACAACCTTTGTTCAACCAACTCAGCACCTTCCAAAGATGGTGGAACCTATAGGAGAAAATTAATTGAGAAAAAAAAAAAGATTCATAATTTGAGAACAAAATGTGAAAAAGAAAGAGTTTGAAATACCTTTGTAGATGGACTCTTGGTATTGAAAGAACCTTACAAAACAAGGAAATGAAGGGAACAAGGTCACATAAAAATCAATAACGACATTCATTAAATAGATTTGAGGAAATTTCTACATATTTAAAAGTTCCAAGCTTTGGAGCTCTTGTTTTTAGAAGAGCTTGATGAAAATTTGATTATTCAGCCTCCAACTTTTGGCGTTGAAAGTTCGAGGCCGAACAATCAAATTTTTTTACTTCACCTCTTATGGAGTTCTAAAACAAAAAGCTCGGGAACTCCACTAGAGACCAATCAAAAATGTTTTAAGCTCAACCTCCAACTTTTGATGTCGAAAGTTGGAGGCCAAGCAAGGACATCTTATGATTGGGAGCTCTTATGGAGCCCCCAAGCACGAAGCTCGAGAATTCCATGAAAGGCCAAGCAAAAACATTTTCCTCGGCCTTTCATGAAGATCCCGAGCAAGTTGTTCAACTGATCCATGAAAGGCCGAACACAAAAAAATGTGCTTGACTTCCAACTTTCAGTGCCAAAAGTTGAAGGTTGAATGCATTTTTTTACGCTTGGCGGATCTTCAACAAATTTGAAATAGGCCAAGTGCAAATTTTCTTCCATTTGGCCTCCAATTTTTGGTGCTAAAAGTTGGTGGTCAATCACCAAATTTTTTTCCTCGACACTTGTTGGAGCTTTGAGTTCAGAAGCTACAGGATCTACTAAGCTCCAAGCTCGAAAGCTCTAATACATGCCAAGTTTAATTTTTTTTGCAACAGTTGGCTTCCAACTTTTGAGGCCAAAAGTTGGAGCTCGAATGCATAAAAAATACTTTTGGCCCTTCTATGAGAATCCAAACTTTGAGCTTGGAACCTCCCACACATGCCAAGTGCAAGGTAATTGCGTTTGGCCTCCATCTTTTGGTGACAATTTTTTTGTGTCAGCCCCTCCTTGAGCTTTTGAGCTCCAAGCTTGGAAGCTCCAAGAGAGGCCAATGCAAATTTTTTTACGCTCAACCTCTAACTTTCAGCGTAAAAAATTGGAGGCCGAACACAAAAACATTTGCCTCGCCCTCTATTGAAACTCTTAAGCTTAGAGCTCAAGAGCTTCAAGAAAGGCCAAAGCAAATTCTCTTGCCTTAGCCAAGCTCCTAAGAATCCTAAAAACCTACAAAACTTCAAATTTTGTAAAAACTCACAACAAACATTCATAAAAGAAAAAGCTTGAAAGGAAAAGGATCAAGCTTGGAGACATATCTCAAGTTGTTGTGTTTGTGTGTCCCCCACCTCCTACAAGAAAAGAACACAAAAACATATATGTAAAAATCTCAAGGAAAATATTAGGGTTTCCAACACACCTTTTTCAAAAAACCAAGCTTCAAAGCATGATTTCAAGCCCAATTTCATCTTTTATTCACTAAAGACACATTTTCTCACTCAAACTTGCTACAAGGCGAAATGAACAATACTCTAATGCTTTCAACTTGTTATAGTAAGTTCTTTTTTACATTAGAAAACAAAATGCATTTTTTTTGGGCCTCTAAGACAAATGATCAATGAGTTTTTCTACTAAAAACAAGCAAACTGCATTTCATAAACTAGATAATATGCATTGCACTTCAAAAATATTATGCTTGCTTGTTTAACTTGATCAACCCTTATGAAGAAGAGGTTGCGTTGCATATCCTCTATTAGCTGCAGCTTCTTTTTGGCCGACATTTTTATATTTTGTCTTCGTTACTTTGGATTTGTCCATTGGAAACTCTATTTTCACCTTCTTTGTCTGGGAGTTCTAGAGTTCTCTTGAGCAACACCCTCTTCTTGCATTTAAAATTGTAGCTTCTCTTTTTTAAACAACAACGTTCAACTAAAACAAAGTTGTTCCCTTTCTACGAACTTCAACATTTGCTGCAAGAACTAGCATCTAATATTTTCTTTTATAGACTCGAACACACATCTTTATATCTTTATATATATATATATATATATATATATATATATATATATATATATATATATATATATATTTATATATATATTTTTTTTTTTTT
>Ga0116229_10007386_pt1 | contig 17422 bp, 10 predicted proteins | sample S1TSphgellanicum_3_FD_87313 | JGI IMG/M metagenome (GOLD analysis project Ga0116229, IMG submission 87313) | Host-associated microbial communities from peat moss isolated from Minnesota, USA - S1T2_Fc - Sphagnum magellanicum MG | ecosystem: Host-associated > Plants > Peat moss > Unclassified... | reverse complement strand
GGGGGACCAACGGTTGTTTGAAAAGAAAAGTTTTTTTTAAAAACTAAAAACATCAACCAAACATTGTTGAAATAACACACCTGTGCATTATGCACGGGGTTCACACTAGTCCTGGTTTATTATCACTTGATTCCAATTTGGAAAGATTTATTGAATTCTCCCAAAAATTGTGAAATCAAATTAGCTTCTTCAGGTTAGGGTTTTTTTTTTCATTTTCATGATATTGAATATTTGGCTAAATTTCCCCAAAAAAATAGTCTAACTTACACCCTGAAAAAAAAAATCCAAAAGTTTCCCAATTTGGTGAGAATGAAATTTGGATGAAGTCCCCAGACGAGAATTGAAAACTATTGAGCTTCTTCCACTAAGTAGTCAGATACATACTTTTAGGGAAAGTTTCCCAATTTGGTGAGAATGAAATTTGGATGAAGTCCCCAGACGAGAATTGAAAACTATTGAGCTTCTTCCACTAAGTAGTCAGATACATACTTTTAGGGTTTTGATGATTTAGTGTCCAACAATTCACATATTCTTGATAATAATACTTTAGGTATGGCAAAAAACAATCCACCAAGAAAACAAAACTTGGCTAGCTACCTACTTGGCACTAATATCTAGGCAAACCAAAAACTTAATGACTTAAAGTGCAAGTGATTGCCACTTGGTAAAATTTCCCCCTTCGTGTACCATGCATACCAATTGAGCCCAATCCTTTGATTGCCCTTGTTGCCATAACATTCTCCCTTAGACGATTGTCCATGATTGTCATGGCACACATGCACAATCACTTGCCAACACCAAAATTAGATTCAAGTACTTTACACATGTAGCCACAAAAATCTATTGCCAAGACCAAATTAGATTTAAGTACTCTACATATGGAGCCACAACAATCTCTTGTCAACACCAAATTAGATTCAAGTACTCTACATTTAGAGCCACGTGATGATGAGAATGTTTTAGTGATAAGGTTTTATTTTCATAGGTGAAGCTTGGGAAATTATAAGTAAGTCATCTTGGATGTGAGAAATAGTGTTGGAGGCATAAATATTGGGTATGGGTGGAGCTATTTTTAATGTGATCGAAAGTCGAAATTCACTCTTATTCACCTTAGCTATATTTTTAATTCCCATAAATTGAAATTGAACTTAATATCCTCACATGAGATTTTTTATTTTAAAAAAAATTCTCCCCAAGTATTTGGGCATTAATTTGGTGAAATTTATTCGCCATTGAGAATTAACTCCAAAAGGAGCCTTTGTACCCATGTTGGGTGGGTAAGTCTTTTACCAAGCTATACCCATGAGTGAATGTCACTGCAAATGTATACCCCCTATACGGCTGGTAAAAAATAAAAATTGCTACTCTTTTAGTTGAACAGACTTCATTGAAATGAGTATACTTCAGACTTACCCTATTTTTACTCTAGTTTGTGCATATTCAAGTTTTACCTTTGAGTTGGCCGTGGGTCATTATTTTGAAGTGGGTAAAAGGAAGGTACATGTATGCAGCCAACCAATGGTTATTAACATAAGCAAATACCCGCCCAGTGCATTGTGTTGCATGCAGCCAAAATATAAAAGGATTCTTAATTTGTTTTTACTTTTATATTTAGTCTATAATAAAATCTGGCTAATTCTTGTTGTGGATGATTTGCATGTTTGATTACATCACAAAATTGAAAATAAATTAGTAAATAAATAATCTGTGGGCTGATAGATTAGAGTTATCCATAAAGTCCTCTAACACTGAAACCCCACATTTTGGCAATACATGAGCTGACGGATGTGTGATACATATGGATGTCAAGTTTTCGGAAAACTCTATTAAAACCAATATCCTTTCATTTATTTATTTATTTAATATTCCCACCCAATACTAGCCCAAGCTTTCCAAAAGGCGGCCCAACTGTGACACTACTACTACACAGTTCATTGGAAGCCTGTTGTCAGGCAATTTTGGATGAACTTGGATGAAACCCTGATTGAGTTTGCAAAAGATCTCACCTTGGCAATAGGTCTTGTAACTAGGTAGGATAATAGGCGGTTAAATTAACTAAGCAGATGCATGTAGATGGTTACTACATAGGTAAGGGCTGATGGGTTGTTATTAGTAGGTAGGAAAAACAGAAATTGCCAGGTAACCACCATGGTTAACTAGAGAACTGGAACCCAATGAAAAAAAGTATTTCCTGTCCATCCACCAGCTATCCCTCATGGGCGAGTTGGTGGCTGTTGGTTCACTCTGGGCCCTGGCTGGGCTGATATTCTTTTGTTTTGGTGAGGTCCCTTAGGTGCTGTGCATTTGGGGTTCAGATATCTTCCCCCCAAGTGGCCAGAAGTGGACAATTTTGGTAAGTAGGTCTTCTGGCCCACTCCTCTCCCTTGGCCCACATTCCAGTATGTTACATACTTTTGCACACTCTACCAAGTAAGCAACTAGTGCAAATCCCAACATAGACAAGCGAAACTTGACCTAGGGCTTTAAAAAACAATTTAACCGTGTCTGTATACAGACAGGGTTATAGTATTTTAGAGCATCTCCAGCGGTGCTCAGTATGTGATCCTGCACAGTAAAAATGGATGAAGACAATCGAACATATGCCGGTTTGACTCAGGAAAATGGTTTTGGCTCAGCGTAATTGTGCTGGTTGCCGTAGCTGGTAAAGGCTCAGCAGCGCTGTGCACCGGAAAAAAAGAGTGTAATAAATATGATCTAACTGCTGCTCAGTGTTTCTGATTGGCCCATCATAATGATTGGTCCAGGTGGTTTGTTATAGTAGTCCCCCACCTATTTGCTGTCCCAGTTTCAGTTTTATTGGCGGGATTGCAAAAGAGTACATAACTAAACTTGGATGTGGAAAATATTTTCGCAGGGTCACATACTGAGCACCGCTTGAGATGCTCTTAGTGTACATCTGTAACCCTAAAACGGAGGAGGCTATGTCACTCCAGACTAAAAATGCAACTTCCTGCCTTGGCTACTTGCACCTTCCTGCCAGCAACTCTATCTCTCTGCGACTCGATTCATGTGTACAATGACCACACATTGACAAGAAATCTTATGAGCAAAGACTTCCATCCACTAACTCATGCACAATGGTGATTCTTGAGTATCAAATATCATAGAAGCTCACATACTCATCAATCTTCTCTCCAATTCTTACACATTGCATCAATTTCTCATTAAAAAAATGCAAATAGACTCACTCATACATGGTTTACACGTGTCACCAAATAAAAAGGGGACCAATTTTCTCCAGCTACAATGCCTGACCAAGAGCAGCATATGATCACAAACTGAAGAAACAAGGATGGCATTGAGATCATTAAGGTTGTAAAAACATTATATCATGATACAAGTTATAGATGAGCTTAGACAATATATTAAATTTGATCAACATACTCCGATTTCAGTTTCAAGAGCCCACTGGTCATCTCTGTGACAATTCATGAGTTATATACAACATTCCCCACCTCTAGATAAATTGCTCCCATAGTGAACAAGGTCACATATCCCCAACACATAATTTAGCTCAGGAAATTGAACAAAGAAAGAAAAAACACGATCTGAAATAAATTATCAACATAAACTCCCCTGTCACACTCATACCCATCTCTAGAATCCTTTTCCCCATCAGAGCTCTTACAATTGTAGATTTTTTTAAATCAGTTTTGCTGAAGCACACTACTATTGCTAAACAAAACCCTTGCTCGTCAAAGACGAAGTGTTTATTGCAAGGCAATCCCACGAGTCCTTCTTTTCCCTAATTAAACTACACCATAGTAATCAAACCATTCAAAGAGTTGCAAATTACTTCTTGAGCACCAAATCTAGCCTAATCAAATAGACAATTTATAGGCTAGATAATTCTAATCCCCATCCCTACCTACCTCTACAAGCTAATAAGTTGCCCTATCATCCTTCTTCTTCTAAAGAGTTCTTGTCCCTCCCTCCCCGCTCCCCCCAAAACAAAGAAAAAGGTAGGGAGGAGTATGGAAGAAAGATAGAATCTCAATCTTTTTCCTACATTCATTCAAAATCTACACAAGCACATGGCGTTGAAAGATTGGTATGTTGGAAACTCATGTTTCCTTTGATCATCCAATCCACGCTAATGAATATATTAAGAATATAATTATAGCTTGTGACCTAAATCATGATTCTTATTTAGATTTATGATTCTCTTATTGCTCCTCTCACGTGTGTTATTATGTGTTTATATATGTACATGTATGTATATGTGTATTGGTATGTGTGTGTTTCTCTGTATAATCTGTGTACCTCTTTGATTCAGGCAGTGCAGTTTTTTCTTTCTTTTCCAAATTTGTAAAAATGGGCACTACTCATGAGCTTTGCAACTTTTGTTTACACTTCTTCTTTGTTACATTGGGAAGTACCAAGAAGAGTTAATGTTTTTCTCCTAACAAATCACATTCGCTTTTGCTTTTCTTGGGACAGATTGTTTGTATTTTTGTACGAGAGCTGGTTTGTTGCATTTGTTGAGGTCCTGTGTGTGTGTGTGTGTGTGTGTGTGTCTAGTTCCTTTGTAGGTCTGAATAATATGCACTTGATTCAAAAAGGATCTCATATAAAGCTTAAGGTTTGATCAGATCAGCGGTGAGTTTGTTGTGCACAAAATTGTAAGAACCCAAATTAGTTTGTGAAATTTGTGATAATTCATGTGTAGTATCAATTGATCAATCCATCAAAAAATCCATGAGAATCGATTCAGCAATTGTTTGTTCACATTTTGGAAGCTTGAGAGTAGTTTTGCAACTTTTGTGAAGAAGAAGAAGAAGACTACCTGCAAATTAGACACTAGAAACTAGTACCTGCCAAATTGCCCAGTCTCTAAGATTGCTCCCTTGAAGAATATTGCTCTGAACTAGATTTGCAAGCTGATGTTGCGCAATTATCTCTGAAGATTGCTCTGAAGACTTTGCAAGCTGATAAAAATTGCACAATTGTTTCTGAAGATTGCAGCTCTGAAGACATTGCAAGCTGATCTTGCAAGCTCAGCTCTGAAGAAAACTAGAAGGGCTGCATACAATGTGTCGTACCACTAGCAAGACTGAAAGGGATCGGCAGCTTATGATCAGCGGCAAGTCTAGCAGCTGTGATCTGCACGCAGTAGTCGCTGGCGGAACTCGTCGGATATCTAGAGCCAGGACCGCCGACTTCACTTTGGCATTAAGGAAAGCAGCAGAAGCAGGTGCAGCCGGAGCTACTGGGAGTCCAGCTCAAGCGGATCGACATAGCAGTTTGCGGGGTCAGGCGTTGAAGGTAAGCAAATCTCGGTCGCACGGCCGCACTCGGAAACCATCGCGGCTCACAATATTGCAGCGGCCTGCCATCGATGAATTCAAGCCGCCCGTCATCATTCACACCTTTGCGCCCAAGATCATTCACACGAATCCCGAGAGTTTCATGTCGCTTGTGCAGAAGCTTACCGGCAGCTCCTTTCATCACACTCGCCGGTTTCGCCGCTGCCACCTCAAAGTCGACGGATCAACTTCTCATGAGACTGCAGACAATGTCGACGCACTACTGCTGGATCAGTCAGAACATCACAACAGCAGCGTCCAGATCCAGCAGATCCAGCAGGAGCAGCAGCTTCTTGATTGTGCAGCTGTAAGTTCGCCAGCTTCATCGACAAGCTCTGAAGAGGCCGAGCTGCAGTCGGCAAGATTCGCGAGCAGCTCGAAGAATATACTGAAACAGTGCGGCGATGCAGACGACTTGTCACCGAAAGGGGCGCTGCCGAGCTACCTCGAAAGCCAGCAGCTGCACGATCCCAGCCCCGGCGAGCTGTTTTGGAACCCTTGCAACATGTTGTTCAGTGCCTCCGCTAGTTTCGATCAGGTGCAAGCTGCGACAATGAATCCCTGGACAGCTGTGTCTTCTAAACGCGAGCCTCTGAGTCTCGCTCGTCTCGACTGCTTCAGCGACCAGTTGGGTTTCTTGGCCGCAGATCATCTCATGGGGACCTCCCTCGACGACTACTACTCGGTTGCAAGAACTTGCAGCGCCAGTTCCACCAGACTCGGCAGCTTGCTTCAAAGCTCTCATCAGATCATTCATGATCAAGAACTGCATACGATGATGAAGAGCTTGGCGGTCGCCGGGGTTTTTGGAGCTTCAGGATCAACTCTCATGTCAGCTTCTTGCATCGATGCAGGAAGCTACCCGAACGTCCTTGCGTCAGCTTCTTCCGGAAATGATTTGTCGCCGGAGCTTATGGTCGACAATCTTCCGGCTGATCTTCTCTCGCCAAGCTGCATCTCGCCAAGCAGCTCCACGACGATGTGGTCTTCTTCTTCTTTGTCGTCATCCTTAGATAATTGCAGCTGGAACAGCATGGGTTCAACAGCTTCTCGTGGGCGTCTCCCCTTTGCTCATAGCGGTTACTCTCCGACTCCCGGCAACATGGTTTCCCTCAGAGACATCCAAGCTATCAACGTCGATGCTGTAGATGACATCGTACTGATCAGTCGAGGCGGATTCTGAAAACAAATTAGCTGGCGCCCAGATCTGGTAGCTATAAGCTCCACCCCAAGCGCAGGGAGATCGAGAGCTTAATTGACAATCAAACACGTCAACAGCAGCGGTTTGGCAAGAGCTGCAACAAAGTCTTCTATCCGGGGCACTGCTCCAGGGTCGAGGTACAGCACTTAATCCAGCTCATCAAAAGCTTGCAAAAGTTTGATGGCAGCTGCTGGGAATTGCTCTTCCTGTAAGTTTCTCAAAGCTAACAACAATTGTGATCATCAGCTTTGGTCCACAATCAGATCCTCAACCCTGTTCATCCCTGGCACCATTCTCAAGTCCCAGAGCTTAGTCGAAGTTCACTATGATCTAAACTAGTCCCTGAAGCTCAAGCTCTCCTCAAGCTCAATTTCCCTTCAAGATCAAGCTCTCCTCAAGCTCAATTTCTCTTCAAGCTCAAGCTCTCCTCAAGCTCAATTTCTTTTCAAGCTCAAGCTCTCCACAAGCTCAAGCTCAATTTCTGCTCAAGCTCGTGGAACAAGAGATTTAGCAAGCTTGCTTGCTTGCTGCAAAGGGTGTTTGGTTTTCTTAATCGACTTGCCTTAAGCTTAATCTTGTAAACTAATTTGAACATATTTCAGGCAATTTTGATGACCACTAACTAATTAGGGGTGCTTCCAAGAGTACTAAAATAGCGATTAAACTAGACACAAGTTCTGTACATGTTTAGCATTTGGGTGTTGTTAATTAGTCCTCTAATTAGTCCCTTAATCCTGTTGTAAAAACATTATACCTGCAGGGAAACTGACTAGCTGTATACACGATTAGCATAGGATTATAGAAAATGATTAGCACAGGATTATAGAAAATGGTTAGCACACGATTAGGATGATTTTTTTTTTAATTTGGTATTTAGAGTTTCTTAGAGGGGTTAGCTGGACTAATTTCAAATGTAATAATATTGAAGGCACTAATCCTCACTCCTGAGGTGATTAGATGTGGCCATCTGGAGAGAATTAGAGGACAATGAACCAGTTTGTGTGTAACATTCTACTAGGTAGCAAATTATGGACAGAAAGTTGACACTTGAGCTCATGCTTTCCCAAGTGTTAAAATGAGTTGATGTAGGTTGTTTTGTTTTTCTTTCGCCCCCAGTGGATATATGTTTTGGGTGAGGAATTCAATGGGCCTCCCTCCATAATTGACTTGCTCTCTTCAGCGGTTTTCATCTTCACAAAATTTGAAGAAATATGTAAATGCATGAACGAATGAATGCATGAGTTATTTCCAAGGAGAGGCTTCTGATTCACATATCATATGCCTTTGTTTTTGGCATCTTCATGTCTCAAGATTCACATACTAGAAAACAGGAGAGAACACATTCTGGGGGCACATTCTGCCTCCTATTGAGTCAAAAGGGTGTGTGACTCAATAGGAGGCAGAATGTGGATCGTCACAAGGGTGTTTGTGACTCAATAGGATGCAGAATGTGGTGGATCCTGAGCTGTTCTCTAGTGTAAATATCCATGGATAGGTTGTAAACTACCAATGTTTGGTTGTTATGTAGCATATGTAAAGTAAGAAACATCAGGATTCGTGTAATGTGTCCGATTCTCCCATTGAAGAAGGCTTCAAAACTTGCAGAAACCAGATCCTCTGATGGCAGAAAACTTCAAAACCTGCAGAATCCAGCTCTTGTCAATTGGAAGTGTTTCTTCATTTAGTGCTCATCCTAACAATGCATATTGTTCTTACTTTCTTACACTCATACCTTCACCTTCTTGACCAAAGCCTCTTAGTGGGTTATTTGAACCAGAATTGGTAAAATTGGACTTGGAGAACCTGATTTTAATGTAAGGATGGATGGCAGATTTATAATGTTTAGAGGAAACCCAAAACTTTCAGAGTGTTTTTTAAGTCTTTTGGGGTAGGTAGCCTACTTCCAAAATTTGGTACCAGTGTAGGTGCTGAGAACACCCACCTTGGCCACACCCACACACCCCCTTCCCCAGCCACCCCAAGCACCTCCCCAAAAGGCTTTGAAAAACTCTGAAAAGTTTTGGATTCAGAAGAGGGGGAAAAATAGAAACCAGAATTTAAAAACTGCCTGTTTCAGTTATTTCAAAATCCTCAAAACCGGTTTTCATGAAATAACTGGTGGCTATGAAGGAGTTCTCAATTTTTGAGAACCATGGAACTTCTCAGAATCAGTTCGTTGATATTTTGAGAACCATGGTCATTAGCCCTTATATCTGCTAGGGGTATGTTCTTGTTTTTCATGACCACACAACACCAGTAGACACCATTGTTGGGTGGATATCACTTTTGTAAAGGATAAGTTCAGGCCAGTTCTCTTGAAAAACAGAAATCAAAGAACCTTCAAGGCTGTTCAAATCTCAAATTTCTTCTATCACCAGATATTTGTGGTACCGTCCCTCTCTGATATCATAATAGTTGGATATATGAAACCAATTCTTTGATTTGGGTTATATAAAGTGAAAAAAGCAATTAATTATTTATTGCCTATAAAACCTAACCCTAACCTCAGAATCATGAGTTCTTGAGCAGGGCTGGATATCAGAGGCAGCCGATCCTTTCCTGGAATTGCTTGGGCAGATCTTTCAACCTGCCAGATATCTGTCATGGTCACATCCAACAGATTTTCTGACCTGACCTTTTGGGAATTATTTAGCAAATTTTCAAACCGCATTGCACTGAGCATTATTCTTACCAAGACAGACTCCGAATGAAGCAATGCAGCAAGCAGCCCTGCACCCATACAAACTGTCAGTTCATCAAAATTGGCACAGCTAGACCATTGAAACTTATTTTGACCTGTATGTCCTGGAAAAAACAATTTAAGTATACACCGCCAGTTTCACAGCTTTGAGTTTTACATTAGTATATATCTATGAAATTGGAAGAAAAGAGCACAAAAACAATTTGCAGGTAGCTGCTGGGTTCCCCTGACACCAAAACTAAAACAACTAGAATGCGTGCAGTCATATCCTATGAACATCATTGACAAAGTATCAGAGCATGACCTTCATGATGAACTCGCATGACTAGCTGTTGTGTCTACCCACTGACTTCATCAGCTCCTGAACATCCACTCCCAACAGTGGGTGCAGATAAAAATGTAATCATCTGCCCAAATTTTCAGGCAAAAAAGTATACAAAAATTGTGCATACTGAGTTTCTGTGACAACTCCAGAAGCAACATGGAAACTCAGTCATGATGTTGATAGCATTCAAGAGACCAGCTAATCAAGAGAATCAATAATATCCTCCTTCAAGCTGCAACAACCTTGTGATGGTAAGCTTCATTCGAGCTTGCCACTTTACAAGCAATCAACTAAGCCTCTAAGGCATAGAGAGGCCTACATATAGGGTACTAGTGGTTGTGGCCTCCTGCAACCTGAGGATATCCTTTCACTGCTGATATCAACAAAAAATTCAAAACTGTTTTGACTACATAGCACCTGATTTACCAGAAAATGCCTTCATCTGCTCATTGTACAAAACCTCTTTCTCCAGTTGGTTTTATTATTCAAATAGTCCTTTCCAACGGACATAACCAATGACACTGAAGAAGATGGAAATGCAAACAACCACCATGGAGCAAACAAAAGGAGTGAACCAGTTGTTGTAATTGTATATAGGAATAGGTATGTTCATGCTCACTGGCCCAACTATTGCCATACCCATTGAAAGGGACAAAGCTGATGCCCCAAGCATTATCTGAAACTGAAACAGTTGATTTCGCTGGTAGTCAAGCTGAATGTTAATATAGTCTTCAGTGTCACTTATGTACTCACGTACCTGCAATCCAAGATTCCTTAAATCAGTTCACCAAACCATGCCTTTCCTAGCTGCTGCAACCCAAAGGACTACAATTATTAGCCAATGACATGAATGGAAACTTAGGCTTGTTCAATGCAACCAACAAAATTATTATGTAGCAGTTGCAAGGAGGATTCAGCTTGTGGGTTTACCCCAAAAAACAGCTCAGCACCACCATGAAACCTAATTGACACAGTGTACAGCTGCCTGGAATAGTAAACTGAACCCTGAAGCCTCAAACTGTGACCCATGCACACTTACCCCTCCGCCTTTGATGTAATGCTAAACTGCACCAAACTCACATAACTGTATCTGGCTATGATGTCTCATGGATAAAAACAACCACTGCAAGGGGCACTAATCGTATGTGGAGGGCAAAAAAGAATTGACACTAACCAGGGAAAGCTTGTTGAGGCTGGCATCAACCTGCATAAAATAAGCCTCTAGTAACATCTCAAGCTCATCCACATCAAGACCACTATTCACCGTATGTGTAGCTGTGCTCCGACGGCTATGGCCATGGCTTTTTAATGAAGCCAAGCAAACCAATTTTCGGGACACTATTGAACTTGCAGTCCCTCCATCATCTGAGATTATTGTGACAAGAGGAGAATCCATGTGCTGTGTCTGCTGCAGTTTACGGGTCAAATAGAGGTCTGCCATGTTCTCATCATCGTCCAGTAATTGTACCAATTCATCCCTTACCTGTTAAACATCATTGAAGTGGGCAATGGATACATTACCCTAATTTCCTTCTGTGGATATGTTTCCACAGATCTTGTGATTTAGGGTCTATATACCAAAGAGAAGGCACATCTACCAAAAAACTCTTAACTCAAAAACAAAAGTTCTTCTTCACAAGCACAAAAAATGGATAAAGTCAGCATTATTTTGAAAAACATAACCTTCTGAACACGAGCAGTGAGCCGAGTAAGCTGGCTCTTCACCGATCGGACAAGCTCCAAGTTACTTGTACTGATCATCTTTGTCAATTGGTCCAAAGCAGGACGTGCTTTGTGCTCCAATTCCCATACTTTGGTCTCCAGATAGTGGCAAACAACATCTAGTGCAATTTCAAGAACACGGAACTCAAATGGAAGCTGCTCTGGCAATCCTTCCAACACCATAGTCTGTGTGCCTCCTTCCTTTTCTATTTGGTTTTGGAGCAAAAGCTGCTGCTGGAGTCTTTCAGCAAATGGAACCACAGTCGGATTGTTTGGATCCAGAAGATACACTTCCTCTGCTGTAATAATCGTCCTTATGTACTCCAAATTGACCACCATGGCATTCTCTCTTGCTATTTCACAACAGAGTATATGTGTTGTTAAGAATCATCTCCTCATTATCATCACCACTACAGAAGCATGAACCCTAATTTTGCAAAATGATTCTGTGGAAACTGCTTGTCATCTTGCTCAAGAAATCCAGATCTTTTGTCACAGCACATGGAGAATCACATTGATAAAGTATGCCTGAAACAGAAGTTGTGTGAGATCAGATGCAGGAAATACACATATAAACAAATTCTGTGAGCTTCAAAGGGGGAGTGGGATAACACTTTACTGACCAAGAATATGTGATGACTGTGAGAAGACAGGTCCCAAAATGCGGAGATCTCGAGCAGGAATTGAGACACGCTGAAGTATTGCATTCCTGTCGCACTCCAAAACTTCTGAATTGCCAGCTGCATCGAAGCGCATCCATAACTTAGCACCAGGTTTTTTCTTCTTCAAAATAGGGGCCAGGACCACCTGATTTTCCACTCGTTGTGGAGGAGGAGCTTGCGCGATTCCCCTTGCTCGTTGTTGTTGCACAACAAGCCTGTCCACGGGCCTCGCAACCACTGCTGGCTTCCCCATTGTGTGAACAAAAGCAAAACGGAAGAAGACATTCACATCACCTTCTACCTCTCCAGAAACCACTGCAGCACATAATTCAAAGCAGAAAAAACACGAGATCCTCAACCCCCGACGCCTGAAATACGGAAATCCAAAACAGATCGTTCAAACTCGTGGAGGAGGGAGGAGGAGCTTGGTCTGGAAACACGGAGCAAGCGAAGCAAGCGAGCTCCAGAGACAAGGACAGACCCTAGACCAGGCGGCCTTGGTTGGAACCCTCGACCAAGAGCACCTCAATTCGCAGGGACCCTCGACCTTGAGGAGGATGAAATTGGGGGACCGATCCTATTTTCATCCTCCAAAAAGAAGCCTACTCCGAACCCTAGTGAGGAAAACAATTAAAGCTCTCCTGGAAATTTGCCGGTGTAAATGGTAGATGCCTTGTTTCACGCAATGCACGTCAGGCACATGGGCTAAGTGAAGCTGGTAGTTGGTGGTTATGGCGTTTTTCTTCTTGTTGATTGACCAGGAACACCATAGTCCTTCTCCTCTTCATCGTCTTATGGGCTTTGTTCTTGTCATCATTGTTGCAATGAATATTTGTCATCATCTTCTTGATCTTGATGGTTGTGATCTTGCTCGTCATTGTGGTCTTTTCATTGTTGCAATTAACAACTATCCGTTATCATTTTCTTAATTTTGATGACCTTGTGGTTTTGCTCATCGTTGTGGTCTTTTCATTGTTATAACCAACAATTGTTGCCATGCTCTTCTTGAGCTTGTGATCTTGATATACAAATGCATGAGGCATGAAATCAATTGAAATAACTAGATTTGTCAGCCCATTGATCACAAGTCACTTCTACGGAAATGAGAAAATATGAAAGGATTTATTTGTGATTTTTTTAGTAATGTTGTGGTTATTGACACATATTCCCATAGCAACATCATTATGCACATCCCAAAGACCATCCTTCCCCATGACTGAGTCAATAACCTTGCCTGCAACTAATCTAACCTGATTAGTGCAAAGTATTTAACATTGAGAGCCTCTATTTGACTATGCAATATTTGTTGATGTCCATTCAAGGCAAATTTACAAAAAAGCCTTCAGCTTTTAAGAGATTGGCAACAAGTCCACATTAAGTTCTGAATCTAAAATGAAGTGAGCAACTTAGCCTTGGTCAAGTAGTAGGGAGTATTTGACATGTTCTCCATGCCTCCAACTACCATGACATCATTTAGCCATAGATGTATGTTTTGTGTTACCAATGTTGTTGTTAATAGCCTTAACATAGAACACCAGTTAAACATAATTTCAACTCAATGACACCACAAGATCACATAAAAGAAACAAGAATAATTTGACACACAGAAAACATTTGGTGATCAATTCACTACGCTAAAATGTGTCCTTTACAATTACATATACGATTAAATTTGTAGTCATATAAAACAAATTTAACTACATATGACTACATGACTAGCCAATCCATTACGACACGTCGCATAAAACATCTAGTCGTTTATGTTTCCTAGTTATATTTTGCAACTACATAATCATGAAAGATATATATATTCCAAATTATATATACACACACCTAATAGATGTATATATATAGTATATATTTGTGTACATAATTTAATATAATAATCTATAATCATAATATAAATATTAAATATTAACTAATTGAATGGTTATAATATTAGATTTTTAAAAAAAAATTCATTGTATGATATTTTGACACATGGCATTACATAATGTTAGCTTTACAAATTAGCTTAGGTAGCTAGGTAACCTAAGCCTAGGTGGCCTAGGTGTAGGGAACATTTGGTCAACATATCATTGTTGACCACAACCATGTCATTTGCAAGGTTTGATCCTACAAATGGAAATGAATTCTTCTACCAAGAAACCACCTCACTTGTTGTGTAAACATAATGAAGTGATTTTTATTTAACCAATGTTTTGTTATAAATATTCCACAAATGCCAACTTCAAATTTTAATATATTATTGATATTTTGTCCAAATAACAAAATTAGAAGTTCATTGTTAATTTTTTTTCAATGATACACATTTATGTTTTTCTCTTTTTAAAAGTGTAAACTCATTTGAGGAAAACAACACTTCAATTTTTTTATTTAATAAGATTTCAATGATGATTCTTTTATTTAAAGGCTCAAGCACAGGATTTAATCATAAATGGAATTTTTTTTTAAGTAACATACTAATAAATTATAATATACCTCCCACATCTTAAACCTGTATTTGATTAAAATTTTATATTATAAAAAATTGATGTATTTGATATATAATTTATTCACATATAATATTCATAAATAATTTTTATTAAATAAAAATTTAATATATTTTAAAATATCAATTATTATGTAAAATATTTGTTTAAATATCAACCTCTAATTTACAAAATATCAAATAACGATATATAATTATTAAGTTTATGGAATTTTTATTTTTATTTTTATATTATAATATATTATGATAGTTTTAAATCATGATAGAGATTTAATTTAAGTATTTTTAATTATTAAATTTTTATTTTAAAAATAAAATAATCATATATAATTAATAAATTTATGAAATTCTAATGTTTAGTTTGTATATTATAATATATTATTATAATTTAAAATAATGATAAAACTTGAATATAAATTAAATAAATGTATATTTAGTTGCATAAATGAATGTTTATGGATGATGTCAATAAAAAATTTGTGTACAAATATTGAAATTTAATTATTGAATTTTTAAAATATAATTTATATTTTTTTATTCATTATTATTTATTAATTTAGTGTCATAGAAATTAATTACTTATTTTAAAAATTGAACAATACCAAAAAATAATAATAATAATTCACATGTAGTCATTTATGAAATGTAGTTGCAACATAGTCGCAACATAGTTGCAAATGTCACAACATAATCATGAAAATGACTAAAAGAAAGTGACTATGAACAAAATAGGGACATGACTAGGAAAATGACTACATGACTAAACTTAAACATAGTCACAAATTCTTTTAGTCATGAAGGACATGTTTTGGTCTATTGACTTTAAAAGGCAAATACGTCATAGATGATGAGGGACATCAAACACCTTCAAAATATAATCAAGCAAACAACAAGCATAAGTGATTCAATTTCCAAAAAGCTAGAATGCACAAGAACTAGGTTTAAGGATGTTAGCATTGATCAAATGTTATAACATTAAACCTAGGGTAGTAAAAATGAACAAAAATGATTTTAGTGATTTGAGGGCAAAAATACACCACCCATGAAATCAACCTTCAACTAGAGTGATTATTGAAAAGCCTTCACATAGATTAACTTGATCCACTTAATATTCAAAGCCAATGGTACAAAAATCATATTACCTTTGAGGTGACAAATATTAAACATTTCAACAAAAAACCTTCATGGACCAAGATTTTTGTACCAATGGACCAAAATGGACCAATTTGATGTACCCAATACTACCAAAGAAAATGTTTACATGGGCGACATTTCAACCGATCACATGTTTTGCAACAATTAGACTATGTTTAGTTTGTTTAGTGGTGGAAGTTGATCACCTACCCAAGTTGGTTTTTGTCATTGACATTCTTAGACTCATCAAGATAAAATAGATTCAAACAAATCACCTTGTCTCTTGTATGTTGTAAGATTTGTAGAAATAGAATGCAACAAACCATATTAGATCAGGTAATATGCAAAAGTCAATGTATTAAATAGATTAGCTAAATTTGTTCAAACATATTAGCAAGTTTAAATAGAATTATTAGCAAAGAAGTCTCCATAGTAGTTGAGCATTTAAAAACTTGGATGGTGACTCGAACGATGTAGTAGTTGGCACATAAAAAAAAATGGAAGAGTAGTTGATCCTGTAAATATTTGGTAGGATAGTTGTAATGACTTGAACTTATGTAGTTTTGTATAAATGCATGGTGTTCATCGTTGATCTTTCCTTGGCTGATACATATTTTTCTATAAAGAGTGTATCGAGTAACAATTTTTGAAATTCTTCATGGTATCAAAGCGAAGTTGGTTTTCTAATCCTAAATTAATAGCCTAAGTATGGTCCACATTGATGTTCAATTTCTTTTATTATCCTCAAGTTTAATCAAACAAGTTAAGTCTAGTTCAGGGAAGTATGAAATATGTAGTGTTTAAAGAAGAAAGAAAAGGTCAAGACACAAAAGAAACTAGTTAAATCCAAGAGACTAAAAGAACATTTTTCATACCTCTTGAATATTCCAATTCAAGAATGATTAGAGGAAGTGATGCAGTCATTTCTGATGTCAACAAACTAGCAAGAATTTCCAACTATCAATTGGATGAAGAACCTGATAATTCGAAACAAATTATGGTACATCATTAAATTTAATGATGATCGAGTGTCGATTGAAAATGAAGAGATTATGAGTTACAAGAAGCAAAGATTGCTTGCCATGATCAATCTTTTAGTGAAAGATGAGGTCATCCCTTACATCTTATAAATTGATGATCCTCAATATGTGTGGAATAAACTAGAGAGCTTATTTGCTACAACAACTCCAACAAGGAGATTGCCAATCAGGAATCAACTTTACAATGTTAGAATCGAAGAAGGGGGATGTCGCAACCCCACTTTGGCCAAGTGTGGGGGTGAAGCCCAACACTTGGAAAAGTTGGAGGTTTGGAGTCCTCCGGGACTCCCGAATGTTCAGAGCTCGACAGAAAGGCCTAAAACACCTCTCATTGGAGTGTTCTTGGTGTCATTGGAAAGGTCTTGAAACGTAGATATCGAAAATGGCCTCGCATTGGCCATTCGGACATCTGCAGCCCAAGTTATGGGCAAAAAAAGGGCCGGGAGTCAAACTGGCAATTTGACTCTCGACCACTAAAAGTCGGGAATCGACCTCTTCCCCACGTCGCCTTGAAGAGTGCGACATGGCGTTGGAAAGCTCTCGACGAGAGCTACAACATTGATTTAGGACTCGTCTCGATCCGAGTTTGGGGCGAGGAGCTATGGCCGTTCAAAGTTCCGGGAGTCCAACCGGGACACTTTCGGGACACTTTCGGGACTCCATTTCGGGAGTCCCAACAAAATGTGCCATTCGGATGTAGCCTCCGGGACCAGCCACAGAGAATACTATATGGGGGAAGGTGGTGGCTTCCCCCGAGTCTGGGCCGTGGTGAGTCTTGTGTGTCCAAGTGCCCGTGGCAAGTCCCAACACCCAAGGGTG
>Ga0116229_10007383_pt1 | contig 17430 bp, 13 predicted proteins | sample S1TSphgellanicum_3_FD_87313 | JGI IMG/M metagenome (GOLD analysis project Ga0116229, IMG submission 87313) | Host-associated microbial communities from peat moss isolated from Minnesota, USA - S1T2_Fc - Sphagnum magellanicum MG | ecosystem: Host-associated > Plants > Peat moss > Unclassified... | reverse complement strand
TTTGCAGCTCTGTTTGTTGGCTCTGCCCTTCGGGGTAGATACTAGGGACATTGTGATGCACCCAGAAATGGGCCAAAGTTTGATATCCCTACATTCTAGGGTCATGTGGAGTCCACTGGAGAAACATTTCTGGCATAACTGAAGAAGGATCCACTTGGGCTTCACAATGCTAATCGCCATGTGTTTCCAATTTAGTATGTTGAACATTCATCATCCTTATGGATGTCATTTAAGGGGCAGAGCCATCATGCAATGAGCTGCTTGCCGTTTTCTGCAGCTGTATCTGTTAGGGAGAGCGACTACAAAACGATGTAGTTTTCATCTGAGTTCCACATTTTGAGGAATGTTAAGTAGGTGTTACACTTTGGTGTAGTTTTTTCATTTGGTCCTCACATTTTTAGGAATGTTCACAGTAGGTGTTACTATGTGAACTCTCTAAGTTCAATTTTTGGGAACTTCATGGAACACTTCCTATTCTAACTGATGTAATTTGAGCTTGCTGGAAAAGGTTTGAGCTACATTATGATGAGCTCGAATGTTAGCTATTTCTTCCCTCAAACTGACATTCTTGTTTGGATTCTTTTGTGAGGGTCTCTTTGGTGTCCTTCCATCAATCTACAACATTTCAAGTGATCTGGTTAAAGAAAGGCTGTTGATAAGGTTGTGGCTTTGCAGAGTGAGAGGTTAGTGAGGCCTATTCTGTTATTGAATTAGATCTTTGAATTTTGGACATTTTCCATTGTGGTGTATGTACACATCGATAAAATGCAACAAGACAAGTTGGATAATAAGTGTTATCAATTGCATTCTTGTGTAGTATGACAACCAAATCAAAGGATATTGTCCTTATCATCCAAGCTTTTTAAGTGACTCCTTATCATAAACCACATTATGTCAACTTCAATGAAAGTTGTTTTCCTTGTCATCTAGCTTCAAAGGTGTCACCAATATACCCTTTTTATGCAATTTTACTTTCTTATTGTCTCTCTTGCTCACACCTTTTCTTTTCCTCCCTCTACTTTTAATGAACCTCCGTAACATAGATTAAAGACCACTAAGTTTTACCAACCTTCCTCTACCTACTTCTCTTTGTCCTTCTCAATTTCAATTCGAACATTAAACTGACATTGTCATCCTCATGTTCCAAAATTCAAAGATCTAAGCAACACATAGATTTACTCGCTAAATTTAAAGATTTTTTTGAGTATCATTGAAACCTCATTGCAATTACTCAAAAGCTCACCTCTAAGCATGAAACCTCTGCTCATCTCAAATGGAAAGAATTGATTTCTCAAGAAATTAGATCCATTGATAATAATCACATAGTCTTTCATAAACTTTTCAGTTGATGCTACAACTTTCAAACCAAATGGATATTCGATACAAAATTAAGAATTCAACATGGAAAGTTTTAAGGCAAGGTGAGTTGCCAAGGGCTAACAACAACATTGGGGGTAGCTAATTTTGGTATGGGTGTGGAGGCCTCCGTGTGGAAAGTTGGTGTGCATAAATAAGGGTGGGGTTCACAGATTTTGAGTGCATTTATTACAAGGGTTTGACACGGATTGGCATTTATGTTACCCTTGCCAACTAAACAATGATGTGAAAAATGACACGACACTTGTGATAAATGACATGTCATCTAATGGCAGATGATGTATTATATTGCCATATGGCTAATGACTAACACTTATGTGGTGGATGGTTTCATGTACTTTAATTTTGAGGTAAATTTTGTGGCATGCCTTAACTTTGAAAGGCCAATGTGCCCTTCACATGACAAAGATTGCTCCAAATATTGCCCTTCATATTGAAAGATTACCACCAAATATCATGTCATTCACAATTTATAGACAATTCGAAAGTATGCCCTTCATAGAAACAAATAAGTATGACTTTTGTAATAAAAATTTATTTGAAAGTTACTTTTTAGTGAATTTTTGGAACTTGGCTAGAGAAAATGGAAGAGTGAATGATACAAAGAGTTTTTCTTTGGGGAATTAAGGAATGGGTCCAAGTCACCATTTTAAGAGGAGAAGAAGTTTGAAATCATTATATTTAGAAAATAAGTTGCAACATGTTGCAAAAATATAGGAGCAATCCTAAAGGCTAATTTTTTGTACTTGCTTCAAGGACATGGTTAAGTCCTCTTGTGAATGATCACCAACTTGCTAACTTCATAATTTCATTTGAAAACATTGTTTATAAGCATGGTAAAATTTCATGAAAAAATCACATAATTTCTAAGCCATTTTTACTACAAAATTGAATTCAATTGAAACATTTTTCAAATGCTTCAATTTTTTCAAGAGTAAAAAATGCTTACCAACAATTACACCAAGGATCTTAATCCTAAATGAAGAAGATATAGATTTTAGAATGTATAATTGAACCTTTTATTTCAATTAATGACCATATTGTTTAAGCAATAAAATTGCATGAAGGTTTTATTTCATAAGCAACCTTTGTGCATTGAAAGTTTGATTAAAAAATTACCTTTCATGTGAAGAGCCTCACTATTTTTTGCCCTTCATTAGAAGGGCAAAATGTTGTTGATAGGCATCAAAGGCTTCAAATTTATGACCTAGGTAGGAATGTTCATTGAATGTACATTGAAACTAATGTTGGCTAGTTATTGTTTTTCTCTTATAACTGACAAATATATATATATTTATAAAATGTTTTGGGACCACACGTTATCAATATCAATATTTAAAAATTGTGTTGCTTGACAAGTTATCAAATACGTTTGGATAATTATAATCATATGTTATGCATGGGGATAGGTCATCAAATAAGCAATTGATAACCACCTATTATATTGCCAATTATTAAATATTTATAAGGTTATTTATTTTTTTTTGTCTTTAATTTTTTTGGTAGTAATATTTCAATATTGATAACCTACTTGGATGAAAATTAGGTCATTTAAGTAGGTTATCAAAATTTTGAAAATTCAATAGTAAATAATATCAATTTAATTGGTTATCAAAAAAATTCATAACCAATTGGTAGGTTATTAATAACCATTTTGATAATTGGTTTGATAATTGGGTCAAAATTCAATAATTGGCCAACATTGGTTGAAACCCTATTTCACATTGAAAAAAATCATCCATTGTTGATGATAAACCAATGCACAACTAATCCAAGTGTAAATCTTTATTCTTTGGAGGTATTTCGATCATTCGTTGAGCACTTGTGGTCACCATGTACTTGGTTGGGCAACTTGTATTTGAAAAACCCTATATAGGATAGAAAGAATAATCATCCATTTTTGAAAAACCAGTCATAATGAATCCAAATCCAGATGTTCATTCCTTGAATGTATTACAATCATTTCTTGGACACTAGGCGTTTGGTTCCTTGCTATCCATTCAAGATTTGTTTGGCATTTTCATTGTCTTGGCAATTGGACTTGCAAGTTCAAGGGGTTTATAAGAATTCGCCACCAACAATAATGCTTGTGTCAAAAAAGCTCGGGTGAGAATGCATTACTACAAATTGTGGGTGTAATTCATTAATCCTTGTTCACTAGACCAATGAATTCACTACATCCCCACTAGGTCCCATTCATTAGGACTAGTGAATTCACTCAAATCCAACAAAATCACTTGGTGTAAATGGACGCATTTTGTTGTAGTGATGGGAATTTGAATCATGCATCAAACTTAGGGTTGTTGGCTAATTATCACCTTGTGTTTTCACTTTTGGATACTCTTATATTTTGTTTCTCATTGCTTAATCTTAGGAGCTTCAATGAATCACTTTGTTTTCCTTTACTCCATGGAAAAACTAAAGCAAAGTTTTGAATAACACGATTATCTTGATTTGGGTTATTTGGGGTAAGGTTTGTAGATTTTGAATTGTGAGATAACATTTTGAAGATTTGATCATCTATCATTTTGGAGGTGGGTTTAGGGTGGTTGTGTGATCCTTTTACAAAAAATTTAACATGTTAGTTTTTTCACAATGAAGTTTAGGGTTTAGGGTTGTTATGCAATCTTCAAATATTGTAAATGTATTATTTAATGTGGTTCATTAGCAACATTTGTTTTTCTCCTTCAACAATTTTATGTATCCACCAATTATTTAACACCATCATGCATATCATGTGCCAAATTTTTGCTTGTTGATTGATGTAGATTGTAATTCAAACCTCACACAAATGGACCATGACAATCAAAATCATGAATAATCATAAAACTCACACTACTACAAAAGTGGGGTGTAATTCACTAACCTAAATCACTACAGGACTTTTAAAATGAAATAAATTCATTTCATTTTAATCACCCTAATTAAAGTTATTTCATTATAATATCACTATGTAAACATTATGTTTCACTATTAATTAACATAATTCACTATTATAATTTATTGTGGTAAATAGGTTTATTTTTATGATGTTGTTTTAAATATCCTATGCTACTTTATGATATACCCTATATTATGTTAGGCTACTTTAGTTATTATAACTTATGCCCTAAGTTATTATAAGTTATTATAAGATATTATAAAATATTATACCCTAAATTATATATGTTATTTTATTTTAAGGTATCCTAGTTATTTTATTATGAGCTTTTTATTTTAAGTTATTTTAAATTAAATTAATATATGATATTTCAAGTTATACTTTAGGTTATTAAGGTCATTATATTATGTTATTGTGAGTTATTTTATCCTAATTTTAAAATTTTAAAATAATCTAAAATATAATATAATGACCTAAGGTAAAATAAAATAAAATAGCCAAAATAGCTTATGAAAAATAATTTAAAATAACCTATGATAAAATAACTACCAATAACCAATGATAATATAACTTATAGTATCCAATAATAACTTTTAATAAAATAGCCACCAATAGTTGTAATATAACTTAGAATAACCAAAACTAACCACCAATGGCGTACAATAGAATAGCCAATAATAACCACTAATAACCACCAATAGCTTATGATAATTTAACATAAAATAATCACCAATAGCCATTAATAAAATAACCATGAATAGCCACTAATAGAATAAATACAAATAACATTTAAATCAAATAACCATTAATAACCACCACTAAAATAGTTACCAATAGCCATTAATAGAATAACCATTGATATCCACCACTAAAATAACTAGTAATAGCCATTAATAGAATAACCATTAATATCCACCACTAAAATAATTACCAATAACCATTAATAGCAACCAATAGAATAACAACCAATAAACATTAATACAATAGCCACTAATAGCCATAAAACCAATAACCATTAGTAGCCACCAATAGATTACATAAGCACCAATAGAATAACCAACAATAACCACCAATATAATAGCCACAAATAGCCCATGGTAATATAACCTAGAATAGCCAATAGAAACATAAGGTGAAATAATTTTCAATAGCTAAAAGTAACCAAAAATAACCTCACATAGTCGAAAATAACCTAAGATGAAATAACTTAAAATAACCAAAAAAAACTTATAATAACCACAAATAACCCAAAGTGAAATAGCCTACAATAGCCAAATTTTTTTAAAAAAACCTAACATAGGTAATATTATTATATTAGCAAAACCTTTATCCACTTATTAAACTTTTTTTTTTTCAAAAGAATGGTCATTGAAATGTTATTGAATAATGATATTCAAAATAAAAAATTCAAATTATTTTACATTTTCAAAAGGAAATAAATGTAATTATATACATTATGAAAAAACTTTTAAATTAAACTTTAATCATTTCATTTGAACAAAATTTCAATAAAATGTGAATTTTTCAAAATTTATGTTTTTGTGATGTTTAAAATAAAGTATTTGATAAATAGAATGCAATATAACACATTATCACAACAAGTATGGTGGCTTGATGGTGGGGGTGTTTGCCTTTATCCTAGAGGTCAAGGGATCAAACCTCACAAATGGTGTGTTTGTGGTTAACAATGGTAGATTGACCGAATATCTCCTATGTAATTCCCTAAAATAGGTGCCTATTTAGATTGATTATATGACCTATGTACTTAGGTTAGCATAGGTAATGACACGTGTTAATAATTCATAGGTTGAAAATCATGAAATTATCAATAATATTAAATATTACATTAAATATTAAATAATTTAAATTTAATTGATTTCCATTCTACTTAGTTAATTAATTAATAAATGAAATGGCTTGGTAAATTTGTATGTCATTAGATACTAGTGGATCAAATTCACTATCCGTAGAAACTGGTCCCTGTTCATTGGGGGGTTGACCAATTTCACCATGGTAAAAATGTCCAAATTCATTCAAAATCTAGTGAAACCCAAAGTGAACTAGGATGCATTTTGGTGTAGTGTCACTTCAAGTGACAAAATAAATTAGAGGCAAAAAAAAAGGGGGTCTAAACCCCCATCTTGCAAAGGTTGGGATGAAACACCAAAAGGTTGATGTGTTAGCTCCTTTGAAATATAACTAATGATATCGTCAATGTTGTTAAAAATGGTGGAACTAAAAATGGCATCTAATGGGAGCATCCACACATTACAATGGCATATCCAAATGAAGATCCAAACCAAGAAGGAAAATAATCAGACAAATAATGGGACAAAGATGAAGACAAAAAGGATGATAGAATTTTTCCACCCCCACCAATCAATGTCACCATTGGAAGGCCCCCTACATGTGACTTCCAAAAGAGGTGGATGTAAAGGAAAGGTAAATTGAAAATTTGTTGTTCAAAATTCTATGTTTGTATTTGGTTGAGGGTAAACAAACATTAAGGTGTCTTTTTTAAAACACCTATCTTTACATGCGTCATGAAGTTTCAAAGAAGAACAAAAGGTTTAAATGGTAGTTCCAACATTATTTGATGACGATGAGATAGAGGGCAAAACTCTACACTATAATAAAAATAGGCTTTTCAAGAAAAAGAAAAAGATCACTTCATTCTTAATTGATATATGTGTTATCAAATCTCGCATTCCTATCCCTTTATGCAAAATAATAAACATGGAGGCAATCAATCCCATTCTAGAAAATGATGTAGCCCTCTTGTCAAGATCATTTTCTAGTGGGTACATTCCAATGTATGCATCTCTTTACGTTTCATTGGAGCACAAAGATAATTTGTAACAAATGAAATCCAAGATAGTTGGGATGATTTGGGGTTAGGAAAAATGACATTTTTGAGGCATCTTGTTCAAAAATAACCCTCAAGTGTTTTTGCAACAAAATGTTTCATATTTGGAACAACAGTCACTAATACAAGGCATGATATGAAAATAGAAGCATTTTCCAAAAAAATTCCACATATCTCCAATAGCAATTGTTTTGGATGGGCATATATATAATCATGTTCTCATCATTTTTCTTTGCAACAACATAAACATGTAAGCATCAATGTTGGTTATCTACATATTTTAGTTTTGTTCACTATATTTGTACCACTTGTATTTGTCTACAAATGTAATTTAAGCATATGTTCCTATCATTGGTGATTTTTGTGCAAATCAATAGAAAAAAATGTCATTTGGCTTTTATTCATCCATCTTATTTTCCAAGTTGCCAAGTATGGTTCAAGGTCACTTGACTATTGGGAGGGGAGGATCACTAGTGAGCAATTGGGGTAATGCCATAAAAACATGGCACACATGGACAAATGGTACATTGTAATGCAAGAGATGTTCATCAAATGGATTTGGAAGGTTAGTTTTCTATACACATTTTTAACATGCTTATTTTAGGCACTTTATCCACCTACTTCTAATGAAACATCATTTTTTTTGCTTACAAAATGATTAGATTGATGATGAAATCATCAAATTTTATGATGGTTATGTCAACATTGACAAGGGTGACCATACTATTCTACAAAATGCCATTGCAAAAATCTCCAAGGTAGCCATGACACGAAAATGGATGATCTTAAACATGATGTTGTCCATTGCCAACCCTACAAATGGCCCAATTTTTTTTGAGCAAATCAAAATACATTATTTTAGGTCCTTGGTTGAAGATGCAAAAATGAACCTAAAAAGATTTAATTGCCTTTGCATTGCAAGTTGATACCAAATAAAAGCTTGAATGGTTGAAGATCTAGAATTCCAACAACAAAACTAAACATAATGTTCATTCATGGTTGACATTACTCAAATAAATTAATTGGATGCTTGGATGCAATGCAAAACATTTTGGTGATAGGTATTTAATCCTCAAAACTATTCTTTAAAATTAACTACTCCATCCCAACCTTGGCCCAACTTCTAATTAATCACATTTTTTTCATGTGTACATGGTTAAAGCATGAAGCTATCAGGACATTTGGGGACTTGGATTATCATGAACATCAGTAGGACCAATTGGTGATCAACATGTCAATAGACTATGAGGGCATTAAGGCATATATCTCCTATTGGGAAAAAAATGTTTTTGAATCAACATTCTTGCTATAAATATTGGACAAGGTGAATGTTAAATCCATGGTTTGGCACAACCATACATGGGATGTTCAATTAAGGTTCACCCAAATTCTCCTCCATACATGTTATAGGTATGTCAAGTTTGTATGGATGCCAATTATCAAAAAGGTCATTTGTACAGTCAAGATGATGGCATTTGTGGATGGTTGAAAAAATTACTATGAAACAAATGATAATTCCAACTCCCTTGTGCACACCTAGAAGGAGGAGGATGGTACTTAAATTTTCCTAGTAGTTACATACTTGAAGATGAAGTGGCCATTTTTGAAGAATGCAAAGATTGTGTCACAAGTGCCAATTTACAAGTTGTCCAAATGTCAATAACTCATAAGTTGAAATTTTCCAAAAAACCTAAGAGGTAAAAGAAAGCACAATGTAGTGCCAAGGGGGAAGTCTCACAACCAAAAAATCCACCTACAAGATTAACACTAAAGGAAAAACCATTGGCATAGAATGAAGCACACAGGAAACAACCGTGGCATTGAAACAATTGTTAACACCATAAATGTCATATTTTCCATGTTTTAGCGTAGTGAACACAAGTCACCCTAGTTTCAAGGCATAGTGCAAATCATTTCATTCCCAATGTTGGTTTTATTAGATGTGATCAATATGATTATTAGTTGTACCTTAAAATGAGAAATGAGAAATTATATTTTAATTTTAAATTCATGACCAAATGGATGAAAAGTGTGTCCATTGGCAAGGATAACTTTGTTTGTGGGAAGTTTGTTCGAGCATGTGTCAATTTGATCATCCTTGATGTTGACAATTGGAGGGTCCATGGAATCAACAAAGGAATTCATGTTCCTTTTAGGAATACATTTCATCCCCATAGTTGGTGGGATGCATTGTCCAACTTCCTTTAGAACATCGTTTCAAACAATGGATGTGTCCTCTTATTGTATGGTGCAAAATTACTGAGGATGCATGAAAAGCTATTAAGCTTGGCAAAAGGTGGCATAGGTTGTGGTCCAAAGTTCCATTTGAATGATCTTGCAAAGACTTGCACCATAGTGAATTCCTTGCCACAGTTTGGACCCATTGATGGGTCAATCATTGCCATCTTTAATGTTTGGTGTCCAAAAAACCCAACAACTAGTTTTTTTTCTTTGAAGGCACTTCCTATATAAACTCATCGGTGGATGTTAAATGTTTGGATGTCCTATTCAATAACATCATTGAGGTGACTATGGCAACAAGGCCAAATGGACGGCCATGGAAAGGAAGGAAAAAAACAAAATTGTTGAGGATGCAACAACTAATTGAGGCTTGTTCCTCCAAGCATGGTTGTGTCCTTGATTTATTATTATGGACATGTGAATGCTTAGATAACTTGTTTACTTTGTTATTATGGGTTGTCAATCATGTCAACTTGGTCTTGACACTAGTTGTTATTTTTGCAAAAGTGAATTTCAAGGCAACAAAAGCATGTGAAAAACACATTTTGAGGTTGAAATTGAATGGTGAATAGTTGATGGTTTACTAAACAGTCTTCTGCAATCATGTGCAAGACCATCAAATGTTGAACCTTCACCACAACATTCCTCAAATGTGGTTGATTTTGAAATTGTTCCACCCACTTTTCACCACAAGTTTTGTCCTAATATGCTTGAGGATTTGGACTAGTGAACAATAATGAGCATTCCATTCAATGTAACATTGGCATTCATTGTCTTATATAGCACAAGCATTCAATTGCATTATGCAAGGTGTGTAGTCCATCTTCAAATGTTATGCAATCATGAAATTAAAATAATATTGAAGTGACAAAGTTTGCACCCCAAGATTATTTTTGTTACACTAAGTATGTTTTGTTTGTGTACAAAGTATATCCTTGTGACTAGATGGTAAACTATATGTCCTACCATCATGTTTTGATGTTTAAGTCTTGATAAACACTTCCAGTTGTTGAATTTTGTTGATGTTCATCTCCAAGCCCCACATTTAGTTAACCAACCATGTTCAATGTTATAGTGGTCATTCACCATCAACATGGTTCAATTAGGTATCCAAAAATATTGACACATGTTTTTTAGCACTTTACTTTCATATTTAATTTACAACCAAATTATCCTATCTATGAATACATTTAAAAATAAAAATTAATGTTCTTTTTTTACATGCATTTCCATGCATGACAAACATCTCCTTATAGATGAAACTCCATTATGTTACATGCATCTTTTGATTGTTTAGATCTTGTTTTTTCATCTTCCTATGTTGTAAACATCAAGTCTATGGGATTCCTTAATCCAAAACAAAGGCAAGCCTAGATCTAAATCGAGATTGTGAAACAAGAACAAGAACACATGTGTGAAACAAAAATCCAACAAGATTTTATTGCAATAATGAAACAAGAACAAAACACGGTTGTGACAAAAAAACATACTCAATGTCACAAACACAAAAATAATTAAACAACAAGATTTTCAAACCACATGAACAAAGGCAGGTCTAGTTATAGATCTAGGTCATGGAATAAGAAAATCAAAAGTGAAAACACAATGTGTGCACGAGTGAATGCAAAAGTATTTTATTCCAGAAACATGATGAGAATATAACAAGATCATGACAACATCCCTAAAATTAGTGTTGAACAAACTAAAAGTAATGTGGGATTTTACTTTTATTTATACCCATTGGCCATTTAGTTCAAGAAAGTTTTTCCAACCTACATGTGGCCCATGTTCACTTATGTGTGACACATGTGCACCCATTTGTGGCCCATGTCCATCCATGTGGGTACTATGAGTTAACTAAAATCAAATTAGAAGTGAATTAAAATTTAACTATGAGTTAATTGGAAGTGAATTAAAAATTAACTGATATTTAATTGATAATTAATTAAAAGTGAACTAGAAATGAATTAAGGGATAACTCAAAGTGAACTAAGAGTTAACTGAAAGCTAACCAAAATCTAACTAAAACTTAATTAAGAACTAATTAAGAGTGAATTGAAATTAAATTAAAAGTTATGTACAAATTAATTACAAGTCGTGGATGAATAGTCATATGAATGAATTCCATAGTGTTGGCATTCGTGATATCACCCTCCTTTTAACAATGAATTCCATGAAGAGCGGACATGGGTTTGTTTAAATGTTGTTGATGAAATTCGTGAACTTCCTCCATGACATTTGATAGGTTTTTTATTAGTTCCCAGGTGCATTCGTTCACATCATACCCATGCCAATGAACAAAATATTGGAGTTGATGATTAAAGATCCTTGAATCCAAAATGTCTTCCATTTCATATTCCTATTCACCATTGACTTCAATAGGTGGAGGGGGATCATGAATTCTTTTTAGAACGGTAGAAACGTATGGTAAAGTTTTGATAAGGAAACATGAAGCACAAGATGGATTTTCATAGAACCTAGAAACTTGAATTGGAAAGCCATGACATTAATTTGTTTCACAAATGAGGAATTGACCTAGTCTATGATTATCCAACTTCTCTAATGACCTTGTTGTTTTGATATGTTGTCATTGAAACCAAACCTAATCCTTGACCTTGAAGTTGGGTTGTTCCTTTTCATGTTCATCAACATTTTCCTTAAATCACATTTGCATTTTTTTCAAGGTTAGATATAAGTTGAGCTTGAACATCTACTAACCACATGATTTGATCCTCAATTGTTGGATTCATGACTTTGTTCACACTTTGGATGTCAAATTTGGGGTGTAAACCATGATTTACAAATAAAGTTGTTTGTTGGGTTGATGAATGCATTATGTTGTTGTAAGCAAACTCTACCAAGGCCAAAAGTTTTGACCAATTATCTTGATGATAACTGGTTGTGCATTGTAAATGCTACTCCAAGACTTCATTGACTTGTTATGTTTGACCATCCATCTAAGGGTGGAAAACTAATGACAACCTCACTTTCACACATAAAAGTTCAAAGAGTCATTTTTAGAACTTAGATACAAATTGAAGTTCACGATTACAATTGATATCTTTAAAAAAACCATGATATCAAAAAACATGATCAAGGAATAACTTGGGTGTTTCTTTGCTAGTTATTATTTTGGTACATGAAATGAAATGAGTCATCTTTGTCAAATGGTCCACCACCATCAAGATGAAATATGAAAAAATAGGTGAAAGATTTATGATGAAGTCCATGGAAATTGAAAACCATGGGATGTAAAGATTGGCAATGGTTGAAAGAGACCATGAAGGCAATGATGAAGATTTTTTGTTTGAACACAAACATCGTAAAATTTGACAAACTCCTTCACATATTTCCAAAGTTGTGGCCACCAATAATCTCGAGACATTAATTTCATGGTCTTGTTGAATCTAAAATGGCTTGTAGCAAAAACATCGTGTCTAGCTTAAAAAAATTCAAATCCGCATAGGGCCATCAACAAGATATAAAAAACCATCACGATATAGTAGATCATCTTGAAATTCGAATTTAACATGATCACTAGAAAAAATTAGACCCGTTGACTCATTAATTGGCCTTGGATGCCAATAATAAGTGGGTTTTTAAAATTTTCATGAATTTAACAAAGAAGGGTTGTGTCATCAAGAATTACCGACAACGCTTAAAATCAAAAATGTTTAAGCTTGAAAATGACATCACATTATTGCTCGTAGGTTGTATCTTTTTCCTTAGGCACAAGATATGAATGACATGACAACAATCAAGTATCTTTTATTGGTGCCCAGGGCGAAACAACAAACCAAATTTGGGACAAGGATAATGCCCACCAAGCTTGGTGTCAATTCAAAACATGAATTATCATGAAATATTACAAGTTCTTATGGTTTGAATTTACACAATGATTTCATGTTGAACTCCTTAAAAAAAATGATGCTTCTCCTCAAAGGCATCCACAATGGTTCTTTATCATGAATCTTGTAATTGATTTTTGTAGGAAAAAATCTACAAGAACAGAAATTGATAGGATGAAAAATATTAACTTCTCCAAGTTGTGAGAATTTGGTGCCTATTGCAAAGTCAAAATCATCCATCTCCCAAGACAAAAGTTTGGAAGGCTCTACATGAGTAAAAAACGGGGTAGTTGTGAAAGAAACCTTTAAATATTGAAAGGCATTATCAACTTCAATTGCCCAAGAAAAAGGTTGATCCTTTTGAATCAAATAAATAAAAGGGGCCACTATTGAAGAATATTGGGCAATAAAATGTTGATAAAAGTTGGTAAATCCAAGAAAACATTTGACATTTTAAATAGAATTGGAGTAGCCTAGTCGACAATGGTCTAAACCTTACAAAGATCCATGCAAATGTCATCTCCAGAGATGACATAACCAAAAAATTCCACTTTAGATTGATGGAATTCACATTTTTCCAATTTGGTGTAAAGTCTAACTTCCGAAAGCTTTTCCAAAATAAGACGTACATGGTGTTCATGGTCTTCCATGTTCTCCACGAAAATGAGGATGTCATCATTGTAACATACCACAAAATCATCCAAATACTCACAAAAAACATCATTCATCAAATGTTGAAATACAACAAGCATGTTGGTAAAGTCAAATGGCATCATAACATATTCATATTGGCCATAACAAGTTCTAAACAATTTTTTTCCATTCATCACATTTTTTCATATGCACCAAGTTGTATGTTCCATGTAAATCAATCTTGGTGTACACCTTAACATGATTTAGTTGGTCCAATAACCTTAAGATCATGGGCAAAGGGAGATTTTTGATGGTGAGTCGATTTAATCCATGATAATCAACACACATTCATAAAGAGTCATCTTTCTTTTTGACAAAGAGAATAGGGGCACCGGCTATAAATTTGGAATGTTGAATGAATTCCTTTTCAATATTCTTGTTCATATCTTCATGAAGAGTTACAAGTTTGTCTTGTGACAAATTATAGATGGGTCCAAATGGAGGTTGTGCTCTTTCTTCAAGATCAATGGTGTAGTCATATGGCCGGTGCTTGGGCAAGGTGTATGCATTCTTCTTCTTAAACACATCCTTGAATTTTTTGTACTGAGAAAGAATCTTATGTGGCCATGGCTCAACATCTAATGAGGGAAGAACATACATCAAGAATACATCTCCTTTTTTGGCAACTTGCATGAAAGCTTTTACTCCAACAAACAAAACACAAAAACACATTTTGGGCTTTGAAACTTGTTTTTACAACTATGTATTTATTAAAAAGGACATTTGTGACTAGTGACTATTGAATCATTAAACCCAATGTCATTTCACCCATTTAATCACAAAAGACATATAGTTGCAAAGCCTAATCATCTTATCAACTAAGATTTTTTTTTTTTTTATAATATTCAAATTCCATGTCATCATTGATTTTGGTTTGATGTGTAAAGTGCATGCCATATCAACCTAGTCATTTAACTCAACTAAGAGTTACAAAAGACACCTTGATTGAAAGATGACATGTGTCAAATTTTATAAGCACATGTTCAATTATGAATCATCACACACATGAACAAAATTCAACCTAAATTAGCCTATGTAACCTAGGTAGTCAACCTAACTTAGTTAACCTAGGCTACTTAAATTAGGTTAAATGGCTTAAGTTTAAAAAAAAACGTGGCTTCTTACTCTAAGTAGCTTAGATTATGTTATCGAACCTAGGTTAAATGGCTTATGTATCATGAATTGCAAGAACAAGGATTTGAACCCTTCACCTCCATTTTGGGGTTCAAGTCCTCATCCATTACACTACGACATTTTTTTATACTAAATCTATTAAACAAAAAATTATAAAAATCAATTTTTTTAGCCTCAAATTAAATTAGGCCACCCTAGGTTGACATAGGTCAATTAGCTACTTACTACCTACCAACCAACCTAGGTTGACTTAGGACGAGTTAGGTCAATCTAGACTACCTACAAGCCTAACCTAGGTTAACCTAGGCCTCCTTATGCTAAAAGTAAATTAACTTAGCTTAGCCTAGCTAGGATTACTTAGGTTCTAAGCTAAACTTATATTAAATTAGGGTAGACCTAAATAAGTTAGGATCATTTGAACATTTAAATTAAGACATGAATTCATGATTTAAACATGAATCCAAAAAATGGTAAATGATTCTAGGATAACAATGGATCATTTGAACATTTCCCATAGTTGTTATTTTCAATATTGTTGAAATTTCTTTGGTGTTGTTGTTTCATGTAGCTCCATTTCTTGTACCTCTAATAACACCAATATTTTTGGTAATTTTGGTTTAAAGAGTTTCCTTCAACTATTTAAGTGGTAGGGGAGGTTCCTTTTCATACAACTATTGTCTTCAAAAGAATCCTGGAATCTTTTTTTTTAATCAAATCCACTACAAAAAATTTCCCGGTTTCTTTCTCCTTAAATGCAACCATTTTTAGTACTTGGTTTCATGTGGTTATTACTAAAACCATCACTAGTACAAAAGTGGGGTGCAATAACTTATGGTGGAACAACCTAAGGTAGACTAATTTAAAATAACTTATGTATGGTAGCCTATGAATTACTTACAATGGAATAATTTTAAATAGTAAAAAAAATCTAGAATAACATATGGTGGAATATTTTAGAATAGCAAAGAATAGCTTCTAAGGTAGAATAACCTAAAATATCGCCAATAATAACCTATGGTAAAATGGCCAATTTGCTTTGACCAACATGAAAACACATTACAAAATTTTTGAACAAGACATGTAAGTACTTCATGTTATTTATTTGGAACATTAAACATCACCAAATTTTTTTTACATATTTGTATTGGTTATAGTATGGAAAGATCTACAAACATTTACACCTATTTTGTTTTTATATCTAATGGAAATTGTGCATGCTTTCCTATTGCACATGAAAAAAAAACATGAACAAACCCTTTTGATCGAGAGAGAACAAAAAAATATGTAATTTTTTTTGGGACAAACTCAAATGTATAAGAAAAAAATTGTTTCAATTATCAATATAAATTATTTAATTAGTTAGTGCACAAACCTAATTAAGAATAATGAATCATTAGTGAAGTGAGATGAATAACAACTAAAGAAGTCCATCCTTGGAGTCTATGACCAAGAAATGAAATGCTAAATAGGCCAAACCCAATGGAGAAAAAATGGTTCGTCAATGAAGTGAAATGAATCACAACCCAAAAAAGTCCAATCAACAAAAAACCCACAAAGCCCATTTTTTTGGATTTATAAACATTTTACATTGATGTAAAGTCTTTTGTTAAGTTTGCCTTGGGTGAATTAGCACCTACATTGGCACCATGGTAAAAATCCCAAAGATTTTGAGGCATTTTTAAAACATTAGTAGATAAATATATGTCCTTGCACAAATTAATTAGGGTATTTAAGTCCAATTTTAACATTTCCTAGGACAAATATAGTTCAAGAAGCCTCGCTCGAAAAGGTGAAGGTACGATGTAGGTGTTGACTCACTTAGGTTGTGAAGTTTGGGCATATCCAACAAAATATTGGAAAACCCATTCTGCACACCCAAAAAAAACAATTGAATTCATATTAAACATTGATCACTTCCTAAACATTGGAGTTGTATAGACAACACACATCTTCCCTTTAAATCAACAAAGGAAATTATAATAATGACATCACTTGATGAATCAACAAAGGAAGTTACAATAAACATGGCACCACTAAATTGACCAAAACCTAAAAGCATGACCAATTTAAATGTAAACATGAAGATATTTTATTTTTTTGAGATCATTTCAAGTTTTTGAGAATATCATGGTTGATAAAAGTATTTGAAACTCATCATCTAATGCAAATTTTTTGACATTGCACTTTGCCAATTGATATTTTTACAAAATAATCAATCTTGAAGCTTCAAATCAATCAATTACCTATTTCTATTTCAAATGCACTATATATCCATTTTGACAAAACTTCATAATGTTAAAACTTTAAAAAGAAAATGATTGACAACTAAAAGATTTATACAATACCTAGTAAGGAGGCATTGACCTTTGTATGGTGATATACATAACCCA
>Ga0116229_10007379_pt1 | contig 17434 bp, 17 predicted proteins | sample S1TSphgellanicum_3_FD_87313 | JGI IMG/M metagenome (GOLD analysis project Ga0116229, IMG submission 87313) | Host-associated microbial communities from peat moss isolated from Minnesota, USA - S1T2_Fc - Sphagnum magellanicum MG | ecosystem: Host-associated > Plants > Peat moss > Unclassified... | reverse complement strand
TGTCGAACGCTTGGAGCGGGATCACGTGCGCGTCGAGTTCGCTCGAAATGGTTTCGACCGCAGCGATGTCGCGCTCGCCAATCAACGCGATGTCGAGCGCGAGATCGAGCGCGTGCGCGAAGCCGGCGGACTTGCGTAAGAAGATGGCGGTGTCGCCTTCGCCGGTTGCGAGCGCGAGCGCGGTCGACGAACGGTTCGCGGTCACTTCGGGAACCGTCAGGTCGTCGACCGTACGCAACATCATCTCGCGCAAGAATTGCAACGTTTGCGGCCGGAATATGCCGCGCCGCGCGCGATCGATGTCTTCCGTTCGAACGACCTTGCCCGCGAAGAGCCGCGATTCGAGTTGCTCGGTCGAGACGTCGAGCGCGATCACTTGGTCCGCGGCCCGCAAAAACGAGATCGGAACGATCTCGCGTACCGGAAAACCGATCAGACCTTCGGCCGTCGCGGCGACCGTCTCGACGTGTTGGATGTTCAGCGCGCCGCTGACGGCGATTCCCGCCTCGCGTAGCGCGAGCGCGTCCTGCCAGCGTTTGTCGTGCGCGCCGCCTTCCAAATTCGCGTGGGCGAGCTCGTCGAGGATCAAGAGCTCGGGCCGCAGTTCGAGCGCGGCGGCGAAGTCGAAATCCTCGAACGTCGAATCGCCGATCTTCACGCGGCGCGGCGGTACGCGCGGCAAATGCGCGACGAGCTGATCGAGCTCGGGGCGACCTTTGGTTTCCACCCACCCGATCGCAACGCGCACGCCGCTCTCCTGAAGGCGGATCGCCTCGTCGAGCAAGCGGCGCGTTTTGCCGGCTCCGGGTGCCGATGCCAGGTAGACCGTCAAACGCGGAGCCGTCCCAAAATCTTTGAGAAGTGCCTCGGCCGAGGGCCTTCCGGAACGGCTTTCCACGGCGCTAACGATTCTGGAATGCCGCGCGTCGACCCGCCGGGTCGTGCGCTCCACGGGCGCGAATCCTCGTTCGTGCCCCAAGTGTGGATCCGGCCTGCGTGTATCGCGCTGCTCCTGGCGTTCTTCGGTATCGACGTCGCGACGCCGCAGCTCTTCGTCGTCTCGATCTTGTTCAACGCGCCGATCGCGCTGTCGAGCCTCGCGCTCGATTCGCGCTTCACGCGTCTGCTCACGGGAGCGGCGATCTTTGCAAACGTGATCGCGGGCTACCTCAACGGCGTCGCCGACGGTAACCGTTGGGAAGCGATCGCGATCGGCGATCGGACGATCGCGGCACTTTCGTTTCTGCTCGTGGGCGGGCTCAGCATCGCGACCCAGGCGTCGGCCGAGCGCGCGGGCGAGCTCGCCGCGCGTCAAGAGCGCGCCGCACGCGAGCGAAGCGTTCGGCGGTCCGTCGAGACGATTCGTAACTCGATCAATCCGGAACTGATCGAGCGCGCGATCGTTCGCGAGGCACCGGCCGCACTCGCGGTCGATCGCGCGATCCTTTACGTTTTCGAACCGAGCATCGACGAACCGCGGACGTATCGTTCGCTCGATTCCGGCGACGTCGACGCGACCTCGGCGCGGCCGCCGTCGGACGTGCTCTCGTTCTTACATCGCATCGCCGAAGAGCGCGAACGTTCCGCGACGATCCGTGAGACGGATCCGCTCGGACGCCTCTTACTCGATACGCTCGCCGCACCGAATGCGATCGCCGCACCGCTCGTCGAGCACGCCACGTGTTACGGCGTTCTCGTTCTCTTGCGCGACGCGGTCGCGTTCGAGCCGAACTTCGAGGAAGGCCTCGCGGCCTATGTGGATCAGGCGGCGATCGCACTCGCGCAAGCGACGATCTTCGTGCAACTCGCGCAGCGCAACGACGAGCTCGCCGATGCCAACGTCGCGCTACGCGAGCGCGGCGACGTGATTCGCGACATCGTCTACGCGCTCTCGCACGATCTGCGAACGCCGCTCGTCGCCGCGCGCATGACGATGCATCAGGCACTCGATGGCGCGTTCGGTCCGCTACCCGATTCCTATCGCGAGATTCTCTCGCGCACGATCGCATCGAACGACGAGTTGCAGCGCCTCGCAGAGACGTTGCTGCTCGTGTCGCGCTACGAGTCGGGCGAGCAGAGCACGCGCCGCGAGCGGATCGACCTCGCGTCGCTCGCGCGCGACGTCGCACGAGAACTCGAACCGCTGTGGCGTGGGAAGCGCATCGCGCTCGAGGTCGCAGCGGACGGTGTCGTCGCGATCGACGGCGACGAGCGAGAAGTGCGGCGCGCGATCGTGAACCTCTTGGCGAACGCGATCACGTGGACGCCTGCGGGGCGCCCGATCGTCGTACGCGCCTTCGGTGACGATCGTACGGCGAGCGTGACGATCGAGGACGACGGCTACGGCGTGCCCGTCGCGGAACGCGCGCATCTCTTCGAGCGCGTGCGAGAAAGTGCGAGTCGGCAAGGCGCGGGCTCCGGCCTCGGGCTCTACCTCGTGCGACGGATCGCGGAGAGTCATGGCGGGACGGTCGCATACGCGCCGAGCGCGGGCGGCGGCAGTACCTTTACGCTCTCGCTTCCGCGCGCGGCCGCCGAGCCCGCGACGGCGCGCGCGTGAGCGGCGGTTCGCGCGTTCTGACGGTCGTGCTCGTCGAGGATCACGCGCTCACCCGCGCGGGGTTGAAGACGGCGCTCGACGCGGCGGGCGATCTGCGCGTGGTCGCGGAGGCCGACGACGGACCGAGCGGGCTCGCGGCGATCGAGGAGCATCAGCCCGACGTCGCGGTCGTCGATCTCGGGCTACCGGGCCTCGACGGGATCGAAGTGACGCGGCGCGCTCGGCTCGTCGCACCGCGCACGCGGATCGCGATTCTCACCGTGCAAGATCTCGAGACCGAGATTCACGCCGCGCTCGCCGCCGGGGCCGACGCGTATTCGCTCAAGACGTCGCCGCCGGACCGCATCGTGGCGGCGATACGTACGGCTGCGGAAGGCGGCGCGTATTTCGATTCGCGCATCGCGCACGTGGTCTTGGGCCGCCTCACGCCGGAGACGGGTTCGCGTCCGAGCGAAATCGCGTCGCCGCTCTCGCCGCGCGAAACGGAGATTCTGCGCATGATCTCCGAGGGTCGCGGGAACGCGGAAATCGCCGAGGCGCTTTTCATCGGCCTCGGCACGGTCAAAGGCCATATCCGCGATATTTTAGAGAAGTTGGCGGCCGCCGATCGCACCCAGGCAGCCGTCGTCGCGTTGCGTCGCGGCTTTATCTAGATCCGGCTGCGCTCAGGACCTCGGCGAACGTGTGGCCGGAAAGGCTCGAGATCTGCGCGTGTTGCAGCGGATCGTCCGGGAACGTGGGTGGCCGGTTCGCGGCATACACCGAAAAAATGAGAACCGCGCAGAGCGTGGCGCCCGTGATCCACGCGAGGTTCAGGGCACTCGCCCGCTCTTCGAGCGCCCGCGCGATCGGAAGCGCGCGCCGGCAGCCGCACAAGATGAAGTTCCGGCCGGTCGCCGTGACGACGCGCCGCCGAAAGCCTCGTCGCGGTCTCACCGCGTCCGCTCGAGTCCGACCATACGTCATTCATACCCCAGATTGAGGCGAAATTCAAACGGGTTGGAAACGCGCGGACTTCGGTATGGTTAGGACTGACATGAACAGCAACTCTGTGACTTCCCCGAAGCTGGGCGGCGACATCACGATCGGCGGAGATCTGACGGTCCACCGCCTGGGCTTCGGCGCCATGCAAATTACGGGCGATGGAATCTGGGGGCCGCCCAAGGATCGGGCCGCCGCCGTCAAACTGATCCGCCACGTCGTCGAGAGCGGCGTGAACTTCATCGATACGGCCGATTCGTACGGGCCCGACGTCAGCGAAGAGATCATCGCCGAGGCGCTCGCGCCGTATCGCGACGGTGTCGTGATCGCGACGAAGGCCGGCCTGACCCGCACCGGCCCGAATCAGTGGCCGATCGACGCGCGCCCCGAGCGCCTCCGCGCGTGCCTCGAGGGCAGCCTCAAGCGGCTCAAACTCGAGCGCATCGACCTCTACCAGTTGCACCGCATCGATCCGAAGGTTCCGGTCGAAGAATCGCTCGGCGTGCTGACGGAGCTGCAGCGCGAAGGCAAGATCCGCCACATCGGCGTTTCGCAGACGTCGGTCGAAGAGTACGAGCGCTGCAAGAAGTCGGCGAAGATCGTTTCGGTGCAGAATCTCTTCAACGTGCAAGACCGCAGCGCGGAGGACGTGTTGCAGGCGTGCGAACGCGACGGCATCGCGTTTCTCCCGTGGTTCCCGCTCGGTGGCAAGGGCGGCAAAGGCGCGCCGAAGCACGCGGAGATCGCGCGCATCGCGGAGCGCAAGCACGCGACGCCGACGCAGATCGCGCTCGCGTGGCTGCTCGCGCGCTCGCCGAACATCGTGCCGATCCCGGGCACCTCGTCGATCGCGCACTTCGACGAGAACGTCGCGTCGGCGTCGATCGAGCTGAGCCCCGAAGACCTCGCGGCTTTAGGCTAAGGCGACTTCGTCCCGACGAGCGCCGCGCGAACGTCCTCGCGCGATTCGTTCTTCACCATGAGGATCACGCTGTCTCCCGCGCGGAGCAGCGTATCCCCATTGGGAATCAACACGTCCTCGCCCTTACGGTCGACGGCGACGACGATCGACGAGCGCGGCATGCCGACGTCGACGATCCGCTTGCCGTCCGCGGGCGACCCGCTCGGGATCGCGAGCTTGACAAGATCGAGGTCGCCGTCTTTCAGCTTCGTGATGATCGCGTAGTCATGTGCGTTCACGTGCTGGTTGATCGTATCGAGAATCACCTCGGTCGATGAGATGAGCGCGATCGGCGCTTCGAGATCGATCGACTCGAAAATCAACTTGTTCTTCGGATTGTTGACGCGCGCGATGCAGCGTGCCTTCGAATTCTTCTTCGCGATCAGGCAGACGACGAGATTGTCTTCGTCGTCGCCCGTATCGGCGACGATCACGTCCGCGCGCTTGAGCCCCGCTTGATCGAGGACCACGGGATCGCACCCATCGCCGACCATCGTCACGTCGGTTTCGAGAAGGTTCGCCATCATTTGCGCCTTCTTCGGATTCTTCTCGATCACCACGACTTCGTGATCCTGAGCGAGCAACGCGCGCGCGAGGTACGTGCCGACCTTACCGCCGCCGACGATGATGATGAACATCGCTCTATGCCGTCAGCTTGATTTTGAGATCGTCCGGCGTGGCGGCGAAGCGTGCGACGAAATCCGAGAGCCCTTCGGGCGCGACGATAGCGTTGATCTCGTCGCCCGACGAGAGCACGTCTTCGGGCGACGCCACGAACACGTAGCCGCCGCGACGTATCGCTCCGACGCGCACGAGGCCGGCCTTCTCGATATCGACGACGCGCAGGCCGGCATCGATGTCGCGCAGCGTTACCGCGAGCGACGAGAGTTTCCCATAGTCGAACGACGGCGTCGATTCGTAGGGCATGTGCATCAGCTTGTCGCGCACGATCTTCGCGCCGAGCGTCGTCGGGCACACGGTTTCGATACCGAGTTCTCGGTAGAGCTGTCCGCGCGGCGGATCGTAGATGCGGGCGACGATCTTTTTTATCTTGAACATGCGCTGCGCGATCAGCGCCGCCATGACGTTGCGATTGTCGCCGTCCGTGACGGCGACGAAGCCGTCGGCCGTGTCGGCTCCGGCGCGCAGGAGCACGTCGTAGTCGATGCCCGTGCCGACTTCGACACGTCCGGGGAAATGGGCGCCGAGGCGCTTGAAGGCCGCGGGATTCTCGTCGACGATCGTGACTTCGTGCGATTCGACCGCAAGCAATTTCGAGAGCGTCGCGCCGACGCGACCACAACCAACGATGACGTATTTCATGAGCCGATATGGTGTTTCGGACGCGCCGCGCGACGGCCCTGGGCGGCCCCGCAGGAGCAGGAGCGGGGTTCGCACCCGAGAACGGTCGGTGGTCCTGATGGGGTCCGCCCCAATGACCGGGGCGTAGCTCAGCTTGGTAGAGCGCTGCGTTCGGGACGCAGAGGTCACAGGTTCAAATCCTGCCGCCCCGATTTGTTTAAAGGCCCGCATGTTCTCTCGCTTCAGTCCAGCGGCAAAGCGCGTCGTTCGCGCCGCCGAGCAAGCGTGTCGCAACCACAACCATTACTACGTTGGGGTCGGGCATCTGCTACTCGCACTCGTCGAAGAACACGATCCGGGCGTGGAGGCTTATTTTGCGGAGCGAGGCATACGGCCGGCGGACGTTCTTGCCGACGTCCGGCGCGCGCTCGGAACGGGCGACGATCGCCTCTGGGATGGGATCCTCGTGACCCCTCGCGTGCGCGTGGTTGTCGCGCGTGCCGAGGCGAGCGTCGGCCCGAGCGATGAGGTCGAGCCGACCCATCTGCTCGCCGCGATCCTCGCGGAGCGCGGGGGGTTAGCGTCCGACGTCCTGGAGCGCCAAGCCGGTAACATCTCGACGTCCGCGCCGGTAGGCGGTTAGGCTTGGAACACGTCACGCATTTCTTCCTCGGGATCGTCGACAAACTTGGCTACGCCGGGCTCTTCATCGTCATGGTGCTCGGAAACATGGGCGTTCCCATCGGCGCCGAACTCGTCGTTGCCGCGGCCGGTGCTCTCGCCGCAACGGGACACCTCTCGAGCGTTTGGCTCACGGGACTCGTCGCGACGCTCGGAGAGCTCGTGGGCGGTTCGATTCTTTACGCGATCGGCTATGCCGGCGGCGAGCCGTTCGTCGCGCGGTTCGGACGGTATATCAAGGTGGACCAGAAGAAGCTCGCCGCGTTCGACCGCTTTTACGAGCGTCACGGGCCCGTCATCGTGTTCGTCTGCCGGTTCGTGCCGCTGGTACGCGGCATCGCCGCGCTTCCCGCGGGCGTGTCGCGGATGTCGAAACGCTACTTCCTTGCATACACGGCGGCGGGTTCTGCGGTTTTCTGTTTCGGACTCGCTTATCTCGGGAGTCAGTTCGGACAACACTTCGATGCGATCGCACCCATCATCCACCACTTCTCGACCGCCTTCATCGTTCTCGTCGTACTCGCCATCGGCGGGCTCGTGGTCTGGCAAGTTCTGCGCGCCCGGCGCTCCGCCAGTGGTGCCGCTTAGCCCCTCGGGGCCGATGATCGCCCGGGCGTGAGCGTTCCGGCCGCACCCCGCGACCTCGAACACACGCTCGCGCAGCTTCCCGATGCGCCCGGCGTGTATTTGATGCTGGGCGAGCACGAGCGCATTCTCTACATCGGGAAAGCCGTGTCGCTGCGCAGTCGCGTGCGGTCGTACTTTCAAGATTCCGCGGCGCACGCGTATCGCACGGTGAAGATGGTGGAGCGCGTCGTGGACGTGCGCTGGATCGTCGTGAACAACGAGATCGAAGCGCTCATTCTCGAAGCGAATCTGATCAAGCGGCACCAGCCGCCGTTCAACGTTCGGCTGCGCGACGACAAGCGGTACCCGTATCTCAAGGTCACGAACGAACCGTTCCCGCGCGTTCAATTCACGCGGGTCGTCCGCGACGACGGCGGCCGCTACTTCGGGCCGTACACGAACGCACACGGGCTGCGCGAACTGATCAACCTCGTTCGCGTCGTGTTTCCGTTACGCACGTGCCGCGAACCGATCGATGGGAAACGCAAGCGGCCGTGCCTGCAGTATCACATCAAGCGCTGCCTCGCGCCCTGCGTCGGATATCAGACGGAACCCGAATACGACGAGCTCGTCGACGAAGTCGTCTTGTTCCTCGAGGGTCAGCAAGACCGTTTGATGGACCGGCTCAACGTCGAAATGGCCGAAGCGGCGGATCGCCTGAACTACGAAGCCGCGGCGATGATTCGCGACCGGCTCGTCGCGGTGCGCCGCGTGACCGAAGGCCAGAAGGTCGTGTGGCGCTCGCGCGTCGACATGGATCTCATCGCATCGGCGCGTTCGCGCGGACAGGCATGCATGCAAGTGTTCTTCGTGCGCGGCGGCAAGCTGATCGGGCAAGAGCATTTCATCCTCGACGGCGTCGGCGAAGAGCAGAGCGATGCGGAACTGTATCGCGAGTTCTTCACGCAATTCTACACGGCGCGCGCGGGGCAGACGGGCGGCGGAATCGGCGACGGGTTTTCGCCGCTCGCGCTGCGCGAAGCGCGCGGAAACGACGTGCCCGTCGCCCTCAAAGCGCGCGCGCGCAAGCCCGCATCCCAGACGACGATCCCGAAGGAAGTCCTGGTGGAGTCGCTGCCCGGCGACCAAACGGTGATCGAGGCATGGCTCTCGGAACTCAAGGGTCAGCGCGTTCGCGTGTTGCGCGCGCAGCGCGGACCGCGCGCGGAATACATGCGCCTCGTGCACGAGAACGCGGAGCAGAACCTCAAGGCGTTTCTCTCGCATCAGGAAGTTCAGGAGAGCGCGAACGCGCGCTCGCTAACGGAACTCGCGGCGGCGCTCGATCTTCCGGACACGCCGCACCGCATCGAGTGCTACGACATCTCGAACATCCAGGGCACGAATCCGACGGCGTCGATGGTCGTGTTCGTGGAAGGCCGCGCGAAGAAGAGCGACTATCGTCGTTTCAAGATTCGGTACGACAAGGGCTCGAACGACTTTGCGATGATGCAGGAGACGTTGCGCCGGCGGCTGCGCTACCTTCGGGCCGATACGAACGCGCCCGGAGAAGAAGATCCCGCGAGCATCGTCGAGGGTGACGGGCGCGCGATCGAAGCGGAGCTGCGGAAGAAAGAGAAGTTCCACCACCGGCCCGATCTTCTGTTGATCGACGGCGGCAAAGGCCAGCTCAATGCGGTCGTCGAGGTGCTCGAGGAACTCGACCTGTGGGGCATTCCCGTTGCGGGCCTCGCGAAAGAACACGAATGGCTCTTCGTGCCGGGTCAAGCCGAACCGATCGTGCTGCAGCCGGGCTCGCCCGGGTTGCATCTCGTGATGCGCGTGCGCGATGAAGCGCACCGGTTCGCCGTCGACTATCACCGCACGCGCCGGGGGAAGGCGATGACGCAGTCGTCGCTCGACGCGCTCGCGGGCGTCGGCCCGGTGCGCCGCAAGCGACTGCTAACGGCCTTCGGGTCCGTCGGAGCGATCAAACGCGCGAGCGTCGATGAGATCGCGGCCGTCAAAGGCATGACGGCGGGACTCGCATCGTCGATCAAGTCCGCGCTCAACGCATAGCTGCCTCATCGTCGTAACGACGCAGGCCTCGGTGAGCGCTCTGCGAAGCGGGCGCTAGGAGGGTTCTATGGTTGGTTTTCTGATTCGGCTTCTCATCAACGCGATCGCTCTGCTGATCGTCGCGTACCTCTTGCCGGGCGTTCATGTCTCCTCGGTAACCGGGGCGATCATCGCGGCGCTCGTGCTCGGCATCGTCAACGCGATCTTGCGGCCGATCCTCGTGATCCTCACGCTTCCGGTCGTGATCCTCACGCTCGGGCTCTTTACCTTGATCATCAACGCGATCACGTTCTACCTCGTCGCCCACCTCGGAATCGGACTGTCCGTCGACGGGTTCTGGTCGGCGTTCTTGGGTGCGCTCGTTCTCACGATCGTATCGTATCTGCTCTCGACCCTCGTGGGGGCCGCCGAGCAGAAAACGGCGTGAGCGATCGCCCGAAGATTCTCGTTACGAACGACGACGGGTATGGAAGCGATGGGATCATCGCGCTCGCCGAGGCGCTTGCAACGGTCGGCGATGTCACCGTCGTCGCGCCGGACCAGGACCAAAGCGGCGTCGGTCATTCCGTTTCGATCAAGACGCCGGTCCGCGTGTCCCCCGTGGAGGGTCGCGCGGTGCCGACGTACCGTTGCTCCGGGACGCCCGCGGATTGCGTGGTGGTGGGCGCGTACGATCTGTGCGGCGGCATGCCCGCGCTCGTGGTCAGCGGGATCAATCGCGGCGCAAATCTCGGCGACGACGTGAACTATTCGGGCACTGTCGCGGCTGCGTTCGAGGGCGTGATCGTGGGCGTTCCCTCGATCGCGGTGTCGCTCGCGGCCGCGTGGCCGGAGCGCGATCGCGAGCATCACTGGGAAACGGCGGCCGAGGTCGCGACGCGTGCCGCACGCGACGTTCTCGAGAACGGGCTGCCGCGGCTTACGTTACTCAACGTGAACGTTCCCAACGTGCCGCTCTCGCAGCTGCGCGGCACGCGCTGGGTTCGGCAGGGACGCAAAGCCTATCGCGACCGCGCGGACAAGCGCAAGGATCCGCGCGGCGAGACCTATTTCTGGCTGTGGGGCTCGTTCGATTCCTCGACGATCGTCGAGGGGACCGACCTCGCGGCGATTCGCGATGGCTATGCGAGCATGACGCCGATCACGCTCGATCGCACGGATCACGACGAACTCGGCAGGCGCGTGCGCGCAGAAAATCACGCGGCGTTCAGTTAATCCGTTCGCTCGCGAGGTCGAGGTCGTATTGAATGCGGCGGAAGATCTCGTCGGGGATCTCGCCCGAGTCCCGTAGTCGATCGATCTCCTTGCGCTCGGCATCGAGCGCCTCTTCTTGAATGAGATGGTCGAAGGCCACGCCCCGTTCGTCGATGCTGCCGTCGAGATGACCCGACAGATGCGCGATGCGGTACTCGTACTCGCCGAGGAGACGCCCTTCCACTTCCCACTCTTCCGTGGAGTCGAACGACGGTTCGAGCTCGCGCATGCGCGCGATGCCCGCGCGTAACGCGGCGACGCGTACTTCGATCTCGCGCGCTTCGAGATCGTCGCCTGCGATGTGGAGGAGCTTGAGGATCGGGATCAGCGAGATCCCCTGGAACACGAGCGTCACGAAGATCACGCAGAACGTGATGAAGAGGATCTCGTTGCGACCGGGAAACGGCGAACCGTCGGTCGTGACGCGTGGGATCGCGAGCGCGCCGGCGAGCGACACGATGCCGCGCATTCCGCTCCACGCGACCACGAACACGTTGTTCCACCTGGGCATCTCGTCGTTCGGACGCATGCGCGAGAAGATCGCGTAGGGTGAGTACGATGCGAAGACCCAAACGATGCGCACCACGATCACGACCGCGCTGATTCCGAGGCCGATCCAAATCTCGCGCTGCGCGAACGATGGATCGGAGAAGATCGACCGCAGCTCGAGGCCGATCAAGAGAAAGACGAGACCGTTGAGCAGAAAGATCAACACGTCCCACGTGGCGTAGGCGACGAGCCGCCCCTCCGGTTCGTAAATGCGGCTCGCCTTTCGGCTTACGTAGATACCCGCGGTAACGGTCGCGAGTACGCCCGAGACGTGCGCCACCTCGCCCGTGAGGTAGATTGCGTAGGGAGCAACGAGTTGGATCGCGTTATCGATCAGGTAGTCCGTGAACTCGAAGCGGCGCAGCAGAATCGAGCCTTCGACGATCGCCCAGCCGAAGGCGAGCCCGAGCAGGAGGCCGCCGGCAGAGACCGCGACGAGCGAGAAGCCCGCGGACACCGGGGAGAACGCGCCCGTTACGACGGCGGCGATCGCAAAGCGGTAGATCACGAGCGCGGTCGCGTCGTTCACGAGTCCCTCGCCGTCGAGAATCGCCATGACGCGTCCGGGCACCGCGAACCGCGCGAACACCGCTCCCGCCGCGACGGCATCCGGAGGCGAGACGACGGCTCCCAGCACGAAGGCGGGGCCCCACCCGATCTGCGGCGAGACGGCGTGCGCCACCACGGCGACGATCGCCGTCGTGAACACGACGAGGCCGATCGCGAGCAGGCCGATCGGTCGCGCGTTGTCTTTGAACGCTTGCCAGTCCGTGCTCCACGCGCTCGCGTAGAGCAGCGGCGGCAAGAAGATCAGGAAGATCCACTCCGGATCGACCTGGACCATCGGCAAATTGGGCACGAAGGCGAGCAGCGACCCGCCGATCACGAACGCGATCGGATAGGGCAACGAGAAGCGCTTTGCGACCGCCGCGACGCCGACGATCGCCAGCAGCATCAGGAGGACGAGGGAGGACGCGTGCACGGAGCGCCGTTTCGGCGGCGCCTCCCAGAACCCGGCCGGGGGTCGTTTCGGGGGCGTTCGAGATGTGGTATACTATCTCGTGCCGGTTCGACGCCGGCACCTACCAAGGACCATCGCGGGGCTGAGCAGCTTCGACGGGTTAGTCCGCGGTCAGTGTAAGCAGGCGGAGTTGCGAGCCCTCCTAAAACGATCGCAACGCGTATACACGCGAACAACAACTACGCACTCGCTGCCTAATCTAGGTTAGCGACGGTGCGCGAGAGGGTCGCCGGAACCGTCTCGCCACCGTCAACAAGTCCGGCTAGGGTGATGAGTCCGCTCTGCGACTCACCCGAAATTTAGGAGCTGCTGCCGGTCGGAGCCCAGTTTCGGGGCGTCGGACGGCCTAAGACAAATTCGAAACTGAGCCTGGAGAAAGCATTGGTCCGGCGATTCGGACTCGGGGGGCGGTTCCCCGACAGCTCCACCACGATTTAAAAGGCACGACCACCGACCGGTGGTGGTGCCTTTTCAAGTGACTCAGCCGAGTCGGCAGTTCATGGCTCGGCGAGGTCGATAAGCCGGGGCGTTCTTCGGAACGCAGACGAGCCGACTGCCGCTCACCTGGCACCAAATTCTCGAACGAGCGTGGAGTGGCGTGACGTTATTCGATGCGCGGAGAGAATATTCGGACGATTCCCGGCACGAGTCTCGTTTCCGTCCCCCGGACTGACGAACCAAATGCTAACTCTACTCGGCACCCATCAATTTATGATGTGGAAGGTTTGATTTTCCGTGGAATTCCGCACGTTCACGCGCACCGTTACCGCGCTCGTCGCCGGCGCGACCTTCTTCGCAATCGCCTCGGTCTGCGCGGATGCTACCGACACGTTTAACGTGTCGACGACCATCACGGCTGCGTGCAGCTTGACGGATGGTGACGGTGGCCCGGCGGATCTGACGCCTTCGTACACGCAGTCGACGGATTCTGGCACCGGGGTCGAGACGGCGCTCGACACGACGTGCACGGGTAGCGCACCGACCGTTACGTTTACGGATGCGTTGAATAGTGGCACGAACGTTTTTGCGATGACCAGCGGGACCTCGCTACTCTACTATCAGCTCTCGAGCAATCCAACGTGCGACGGCACGTCGAGCGACTTGCCGATCGCGGAAGGCGTCGGGCAAAACCTCGGTCAAGGTGCCGGATCGTACGAGATCTGTGCTGCTGTGATCGCGGGCGTAGGCATGAACGTGAACGCGGCTGCGGGATCCTACAGCGACACGGTCACCTACTCCATCTCACCCTAAGTCCCCCTCGCGCACGTCATGCGGCGTCCGTCGCTGAGAAACCATGCGAATGCCGCAGCGTGTTCGCAAACAGCGTATGCCTAAACTCGTTCAGCTCACGTCGTACGGCGGCGTCGACCAGCTCCGGATCATCGATGTCGCGAAACCCGAACCGAAGCCCGGTGAGGTCGTGGTGCGCACGATCGCGGCCGGTACGAATCCCGGCGAGATCTCCATCCGCGAGGGACTTCTCAAGGAGATGTTCCCGATGGACTTTCCATTCGGGCAAGGTACGGATTTTGCCGGACGCGTGGAGTCCGTCGGCGCGGACGTCACCGATTTCGTTGCGGGCGACGACGTCATGGGCTGGACGGATCGGCGTGGCGCACAGGCCGAGTACGTGGTAACCGAGGCCGCGCAGCTGATTCCGAAGCCGCCGTCGCTCGATTGGTATCGTGCGGGAAGTCTGTACGTCGTCGCAACGACGGCGGTTGCAGCCGTGCGTGCGGTCGCACTGAAGCCCGGAGACACCGTTGCCATTAGCGGTGCCGCGGGCGGCGTGGGCTCGCTCGCGGTGCAACTCGCGCGTCGCGCGGGCGCCCGCGTGATCGGCATCGCGAGTGAGGAGAATGCGTCGTTCCTCCGTTCGGTCGGCGTGGAACCGCTCGCGTACGGAGACGGTCTCGCCGACCGACTGCGTGCGCTCGCCCCAAACGGTCCGAACGCGTTCGTCGATCTTTTCGGCGGCGGTTACGTGGAGCTCGCACTCGCGCTCGGCGTCGCGCGCGAACGGATCGATACGATCATCGATTTTGCCGGCGCGCAGAAGTACGGCGTGAAGGCGGAGGGTTCCGCGGAGGCTGCGTCTCGCGAGACGCTCGCCTACATCGCAAACCTGATCGCGTGGGGAGCCATGGTCATGCCGCTCACCGCGATCTATCCGTTCGCGGCGCTACGCGACGCGTACAACGAGCTCGCTCGTCGCAAGACGCGCGGCAAGATCGTCCTCGCGCTCGACGCGGCGATTGCGGAAGCGATTCGGCCGCTCGCGTCCGCTTAATGCGACGCGTGCGCTGCCGTCGCCCCGATTTGGTTCAACTCGTGGAGCACCGGTTGCGATAACGTCAGCTCGGCGGCGGCGAGATTCTCTCGAAGGTGCGCCACCGACGACGTGCCGGGGATCAAGAGTACGTTCGGCGAGCGATGCAGCAACCACGCGAGCGCCACTTGCATCGGCGTCGCTCCCAGACGCTCAGCAACGGACGACAACGTCGAGGACTGCAGCGGCGTGAAGCCGCCGAGCGGGAAGAAGGGCACGTATGCGATGCCTTCGCGGTTGAGGTCGTCGATGAGCGCCTCATCCTCGCGATGCACGAGATTGTAGTTGTTCTGCACGCACACGATGTCGACGATCGTGCGTGCCTCGGCGACCTGCGTCGCCGTGGCATTACTCACGCCGATGTGGCGAATCAGGCCTTCACGCTGAAGGTCCGCGAGAACGCTCACCTGCTCGGCGATCGATCCCTCCTCGGTTCCGTGGCCCGAACCCATCACGCGGTAGTTCACGATGTCGAGCGCGTCGAGTCCGAGGTTGCGCAGGTTATCGTGGACGCCGGCGGTCAGATCTTTTGGCGAGATAGCCGGCTGCCACGACTGGTCGGCCGGCCGGCGTGCGCCGAGTTTCGTGACGATAACGAGATTGGCCGGATACGGATGCAAGGCTTGCCGTATGATCTGGTTCGTGACGTGCGGACCGTAGAAATCGGACGTGTCGATGTGGTTCACCCCCGCCGCGACGGCTTCACGCAGCACGGCGATCGCAGCATCCGGATCGCGCGGCGGTCCCCAGATACCGGGGCCCGAGAGTTGCATCGCTCCGTAACCAACCCGTCGCACGCCGAGCGCCGTGCCTGGGAACGTGAACCGGCCGCCTAGCGTCGCGTCGCTCATCGGGGTGCTCCTATCGGCTGACTCGCCGCGGTGTTTTGACGAAATCGTTCGCCCATGCTCGCCCAGGAGCGGGATGAGACGGAGAAAGTTGCAGGCGGCCGGCGTGCAGGATGTCGTTGTCTACGGAAATAGATAGCGGGATGGTTCGCCATACGCACCGGGATCGGTGAAGATTCTCGCTTCCGGGAAGCGACAGCGCCTCGGCCTCTACTCGTTTTTGGACTACGTGGACGGCCGCGTTCGTTCGCTGCGAGGTTCGGACCCGATCGTGCGCGACGGCAACATCTGGCGAAACGGCGAGAGCGGGGGGTACGTCGGCGTCAGCCTGATCGTGGACGGTTCGGAAGGCGACCTCGATATCGGGCTCGGCTTCTTCGATCGGAACGACGTGCCGCTGCTCGTTACCGGCGCTCAGTACCGGCGCACGTCGAGCGGCGCATCGCAACTCGCACGCGATATCCACACACTGCTCACGACGTTCTACTAGATCGGATCGCGTCCGGATCCCAAAGATCGTCGATCGCGTTCAGGGTCTCCGTCGGGAACGTTTCGACGATGCTCTCGCGCATTCGAGCGCGAAGTTCGTCCGCGTTTGGAATGTCGGGATCGGTCGCTTCCCAGGCTTCGCGCGACGGCCAGAGCGCGATGGCAACGAAGCATCCGTTCGCATCGCGATGCAGTCGCGAACCGTGCGATCCCCGATGCGCGTGGATGCCTTCGGTCATCGCGCGCCACGCTTCGCGAAACTGCTGCTCTTTCTCGGGCGCGATCCGCCAGCGATAGATCGCGACGAATCCCGTTGCCAACCTACTCCGCGGCCACGACGATTCGGCCGGATTCGATCGCGGCTTGTAGCGCCGCATAGTCGCGCTCGTTTTGGTCGGCGTACGTCTGTGCGAATTGCACGATCGCTCCCTCGAACGTATCGCCGCGGCCGAGGTAACCGGCGATCGCCGCGGGATCGCCGCCACGTGCGTGCGCTCGTGCGAGCGTGAGTCCGCAAAGTTGCGCGTATCCGATGAAGATGGCGGGGGACATCTCGGCGACTTCCGCCGAGGCCTTCATATCGCGAAGTTGGCGCACGTAGTAATGATAGCCCGAAAGCGCTTCCGTCCAGCCGAGGAAGATGTCGCTCGCCGCTTGCATGAGCTGCTGGCCCACGACGACGCGTTGCCCTTGATTCTCGAACTTACTCGTGCCGACGAACGGCGCGAGCACCGATTCGTTCGCCTCTTTCATTTGTAAGAGCAGCGGGTCGCGACCGTTGGCGACGAAGAGGCCGACGAAGCATCGCGTGCCGACGCTGCCGACGCCCACGACCTTGATCGCGACGTCGAGGAGCGTATAGCGGTCGAAGAGCGTGCACTGTTCTTGGCGGAGGCTCGCCCGGTACGAATCGATCACGATTCGGGCGCCGGCGTCGGTGGCGCCCGGCATGCGCGGTTCGTGATAGATCAGCGGCGGATCGTCGATGATCCGACGTTGCCCGTCGACGATGCGCGTCAGCTTCGGGAACGCTCGTTCGTTCGTGCGCGTCAGCGCCTTCTTCGCGATCGTGCGATTCAATTTTTCGAGCGCGTCGGATTTGAGATCGTTGATCAGCTTGCCGTCGACGCGCGCGTACCAGATATCGAGCGGCGTCATGCCGGCGCACGCGAGCATCTCTTGGCGATACGCCGCCGTCGCCGCGGAGACGGCATCTTCGAGAATCGTCGTCGAGAATTCGTTGTAGCGAGCAGCGACGGCGATGCTCGCACCGAGGCGTTTGACGTCCCACTCCCACGGGCCGACCGTCGTTTCGTCGAAATCGTTGACGTCGAACACGAGCGCGCGATCGGGCGACGCGTAGGTTCCGAAATTCATGAGATGTGCGTCGCCGCAGATCTGCGTCCACAGTCCGGTATCGGGCGTCGATGCGAGATCGGCGGCCATCACGGCGGCGCTTCCTCGGAAGAATGCGAACGGCGATTCGCTCATGCGGCCGTAGCGAATGGGAAGGAGTTCGGGAATGCGCGTCTTTGCGACTTCTTCGAGGATGTCGATCGGATCGCGGCGATCGGGCGCCGCGGTCCAACGTGCGTGACTTCGACGCGGCACCCGTTCGCGAATCGCTTTCCCGCGCGCGACGCGTTCCTCGACCGTTTCGTAATCTTGAACGGTGGGCTTCTGCTGCGGCGCATCGGTCGTCTCGGTCACGGTACGTCCTTGCCTTCCGCTCGCGTCAGGATCCACGTGCCGACTTCATCGAGTAAGAGGTCGCCGCCCGGGTCGTTGAACGGCTCGTGATACGCGCCGTCGA
>Ga0116229_10007378_pt1 | contig 17437 bp, 8 predicted proteins | sample S1TSphgellanicum_3_FD_87313 | JGI IMG/M metagenome (GOLD analysis project Ga0116229, IMG submission 87313) | Host-associated microbial communities from peat moss isolated from Minnesota, USA - S1T2_Fc - Sphagnum magellanicum MG | ecosystem: Host-associated > Plants > Peat moss > Unclassified... | reverse complement strand
TTTTTTTTATGTCAATTATGAACTTTTAAAGATATTTCAATTCAAAACACTGATGAAGATAAAATAAAATATTTTTTCTTGAATTTCAATTTCCACATGTCATATATATGTTTGATCAACTCATGTGATTGAAATTTAGGATTTTTTAAATTGCAAAAATGTTTTGTGCATTTCACTACATATATAAACTACCATACACATTTGAATCCAAACCATACAATATTTTATCTAATTATCATGTAGCCTTTTATTAAATTTCATCTCTTGAAAAAACAATGTTTGTGATGTCCATTTTGGTACAACACACCATGCTTTCACCCTGTTGGAAATTTGGGAATGTTTTTCATTTTTATGGAATCCCCATTACCATTCATAGAATACATTATATGATGGAAAGCAATGAGCCCCTCCCAAGCTGCATAGTTGTGGTTGATCATGTGATTGTGTTTCCCATGATTTAGTTGGTGCACCATTTTTGGTTCCAATTTAAAGAATCAACCTCCCTTGATTTGTAAATATTGATTTCATCTTATATACACATTTGTGAGTCCATGCTAATCCCATCTTACAACTCCCATCCCCCTCTTTTTCTTGGGAGTTAATGAACACACCTTAGGTTTGAATTTTGTTGCAAAATTGAGAATCATTGTGTTATTTACCTAAAGTGTGTCAACTCATCACAATATAATAACACTAACAAAATGCAAAGTTTTTTAGATTCTAAAGTACCTTCTTTTGTGTAAATTCCTCCTTCCATTCTAGTGAGGAAAATCCTTAATTGGATTGGGGTTCAACTTCTTTGGACAAGATCCTTGGAACCTTTTGTAGAGACCCTCCAAGTAATGTGGTAATGTGGAGCACATTTTTTGTTTGTTTTCAATCCTAATGTGAATGTTATAATCTATGCAACATATAAATGTAAATTAGAGTTGAATTACAAAACATTTGTTGAATCAATGTGAATGGATAACTACTAACAATTACATGTGTATGGGTTGAGTTTGTGAACACTCTTGTTGAAAGGAAATTGGTGCATCCATTGAGTGCACCCTACATACAATCATGGCTCCAGTATGTTTTTCATAGTTTCAAATCTATAATGCAAACCCTACCATAGATTTAAAGTTTGACCCTTTTTTTGCACCTTTATGCATTTTCACACTAATAGGGGAAAAATGGCAACTTTGGGTATAATGGTTTAGTGTTTGATTTGAAGGCTATTATTTTTATAAAATTTATTTCCTTTGATGTAAAGCAGGTCTTGACTTATCACATGAAATCTTGAGAGATGTTAAAAAGTCATGTTATGATGGCTTTAATTCAAAAGGAAGTTACTTCTTAATTTTTTTCAAATGACATGCAAAAATATATAAGCTACGACTTTATATATATATATAATTCACTTTAATGCAAATAGGGTGCCAATAATTGGATCATGAAAATTTACTTAAAATGTTTTCAATTTTAATAAAATATTCATGTAATATTTTATCATTACAAGGAATCCTATCCATACTAACCTATGTGTTTGTGCTTGTGTCGAAATCAACAATTTTTATTACTACCATTTCAACCATCCTCTATGGCACCATGGTAAAAAAACATTTATAGTCACATATTCAACTACAATTCATAGTTTTAAGTTATAGATGCAACTATGACTTGTAATTATTATTGGTTTTGATCAAAATGAAGATGACATTATGAAAAATCATGTTTGTGAAAACATCACATCCCTACAATTAAGTGTTCGATGTAACTTATGTGCAACTATGTTGCATTTTGTTCCATGGAAATACAACATGTTTAAAAAAAAAATGACATCTTAAAAATTCACAAGTTTTATAATAGTTGCATATTAGTTGCAAAATGAACCCCTATATAGTTTAAATACACCTTGTATATATAATTGCGATCAACATATTTTGATTTTTTTTGGTAAGTTGCATGAAAAATTTGTTGAAAGCATTTACTTTACAATTAACATATCACATTGATGGATATAGTCATGTTATATAATGCGTTACCTCTATAGCTACCAACATGGCAAAGATTAGTTAAAATATCCAACTTTTTACAACTAGTCATTAATTATATTGTTCTTTGTGATACAACTAGTTATGTGACTTGGTTCTCATTGTATAAAGACCATTGTTATACTATTGTAAGACTATGATTCAATTGTGGTATGACAAACCATTAACTTTATTGCAACTTTGAATAAATATCACATCACCCATAAACTATATAATTAATTAGTTCAAATTATAGTTCTAAAGTGTGAGTGAATCATAATCTTGTACATGTATGATGTAGATCCTCTAAAATAACCCTCATTTTAAAAACCTAAACTATGAGAAGTGTGTTTGCCTAGATTAAACATTTGCCATGCAATTAAAAGTCCTTTGCAATTAATTTACAACAAAATTTCATCTAGCCATGCAAATTTGAAATTTGTGTGGGATGCAAGGGCATGTGACATATAGTTATAACTCTTAATAGATCTTGGGATTTACATATACAATTATTATGCACTTGTACTCAATATTGAAAACAATATAAATCATGAATAAAAAATGGTTGTTATTTTTAATTTAAGCCTTGTTAGTTTCTTATGAAGCAACTAGGAGACATGTTGTTTTGTGCATAAGCACATTATGTTGCTAGGTTGTTAGTTTCTATGCAACTAAAACAAATTATTGATTACGAACTTTGATGGTGTAAGTCCCAAAGCATTCAAGCTCAATAGAATTTTATATTAAAGCAACCAAGATGAAGGTAAGTTTACATCTACATGTGAGGAAATTCAAAACAAATGTACTCTAATTTTGTTTATGACATCTTATTTTGAATTTAAATGGTTGTTTGTAAATGTAAAGCTTATAGTTTAATCATTATATGGTTAGTGTGTTGTTTATATTGCATTTCAATAATAAGTTAATGATGACATTGCATGTATGTTGCTTGTTAGTTGCATTACAGTTGCAAATTGTATGTACCTTGTTAATTAGTTGCATTGAAATTACAAACTATATGTATGTCACTTATTAGTTGCATTATAATCACAAAAAAATATTACTTAGATTTAAAATATGAACATTAAAATATTTTTCACATTACAATGAAGCTATTTTTATAATACAAATGTGCAAACATCATTCCACATTTGGCAACTATTAAAATATAATCCACCTTTTGAATAGAAACAAGGTAGACCTCCTAACATTAATACATCTAGCAATAAATATCATATTGGATAAAATATTTGATAACAATAGTTTTAACTTGTTTAACTTAACACTAAATATGTAAATAAAATACATACCGTTGGAAAGGATCATGGATCACCAAAAAATTTCATATGTTCATATTCTATTCTTCAATATTGAATATTAATACATACAATTGTATTATTGGAACAAGATGTTTGTCATTATTTATGCAATGGACTTAAGTAATGGGTCCAAACATGGTAAATTAGACCGCAAATCTACTTTGCAACATAAATGAACAGTAGTCGTCAAGTATGTTTTAATATGTTGAACTTTAAAATATTATTTAGTTCAAGGATTAATATGAAAATTTTCTTCAACTTTGTTAAAACTTTAACTAAAGACTACATGTTTAAAGTAAGTTTAAGTAAATTCATGGGAATTCAAGCAAAGTTCATGATCTACTTTATAGCCTTTAAGTAGGTTGTAAATAGATGAAATATTACATTTTAAATTGTTTTGAATTAATGGGGCCCTAAAATGTACTCATGGCTTTCCATCTTTTTCACATTCTAATAAAATTAAATCTAGCTTGTAGGGTAAAAGTAGGTTTGAAAAAAAATTTACCAATCAATTTCAAACCTACTTGTTACCTAGTCTTATTATACTATTTTTTTTCAAATTTTATATTCAACTTACCATAAACCCAATGGAGGCATAGATGTTTTCAAAATGAAAGATTAAAAACTTTCCAATTTACTTTCTTGTGTTTTTGTAGAAAATTGTCATATTTTTAAAAGGGATTTTATGCAAACATACTTTTTGGTCTAATTTACCATGCTTGGACCTTAATGCGGGGTGAAAGTATGGTGTGGGGGACCAATTTTGGCAAATGTAAAATTCACACGTGATTACACAAAACCCTAATTTGTTAACCCTCTCACAATTCCAAGCCTTGGCATTACATTCATATTTGAAAGTCCATATCTTCTTCTTAAATGATTCAATCACATTGATCTACATTTTATTTGTTTCATATAGAAATATATTATAATGGTTAATATCAAAATGGACTTTTTCTTTCACTTAATTCATTTGTTTATTTTCTCAACTAGTTGTGTTTAAATAAGAAAATTGTTAGATGTTCATTATGCCTTAGGCCTTATTGAATTAAATAATTGGTTTCACACCATCTTTCATATTGATAACACAAAAATATTGTTCCTACATGATTTTTATAAATTTTCATTTTTATGCCCATTGCGAACTTTTAAAGATATTTTATTTGTGAGCATGCAAGTAATTTTTTAATTTGTCAAATTTTGATTTAAGCATGTCATTTTATCAATTCATGTAATTGAAATTTAAAAACTGATTTTTTCCCATGGGAAACAAAGTCCACATTCATATTTGTAATTTTTAATAAAACATACTTATATATTTAAGACTCCAAAGATACAATGTAATTATTTCAAGTTGCACAAATGTTTTATGCATTACATTAAACATATAAACTACCACACATTTGAATCGAAAAAATATAAATAAAATACAATTGTCCCATAACATTTGATTACATTTCATCACTTGTAAAGAATAATGATTGTAACGTCCATTTTTGTTTAACACACTAAACTTTTACCAAGCGTTTCACAATGCAAAGTTATAATTGCCAATTCTAGTAGGTGCAAAATAATATGATCCATAAATGCACATTAGTTGCAAAATAGTTCCATCAACAAATTGATAAATTGTAATTTTAAATTACACTAATTGAATTCAAATTGTAACATACAACTAGTGGCAAAATTTATTAATCTCAAAATAGCAATTTGATAATGCATTATTTATAAGTTAGTTGCAATGAACATTTACTAGATTTTATTCATTGATAGATGAATGAAAAGCCATGCAAACATTTTTCCATGAGCATTTGTGGAGGAAATTGATGTGGATAAAAAATTTGCAAAGTAATTGTAAATTAATTGTACAAAACATGAACAAACTTCATTCATCGATGGACACATTTAAAACCATGTAAACACTCCATTTATTTACATGCATTTTTGTGACAAATTGATGTGGATAACTAATTACAAAGTAGTTGCACTTTTTTTTTTTGTAATATATGTTTATATATAGTCTTAATGTGTTCGATGTAACTATTACAACTCAGTTGATGGCACTCATGTCATAAAAATACCCTAAGTTGCATGTGACCATAGTAATTTATGAATTTCATTTCAAGCTTAATTGCAAAACCCCAATTTTTTCATAGTGTGAAAAGTGCATTCATATCATCCACAATTGATGGTGTTTAATAATAGATGAAAACTAAGTTGTTTTTGTAACTTGTAATGTGGTTCATAAGTGATTCAACAAGATGTGGAATTTTGTTCAACTTGAATTATGACTATATGTCATAGTTGCAAATGCATATGTGCATATAATGGTTAACTAATGCATGTAATATGACATGTTAGCTTAAGTTGCTTATGCCTAAGTAGCCTAAATAGTCTAATCAACCCCTAAGTAGCCCCTAAGTAGTTTATATAGTCTATGCAACCCCTAGGTAGGCCCCTAGATAGCCCTTAGGTTCCCTAGTTAATTTAAACAATCCTTAGGTAGCCTAGGCAACCCCAAGGTAGACCAAAGGTACTTTAGGTAGCCTAAACAAGTTTTAGGTACCCTAGGCAACCCCTAAGTAAGTCCCTAGGTACCCTAATTAATCTAAGTAGCTCTTATGTAACCTAAGTAGCCTAAGTAGCCTAAGGAGCCTCTAGGTATTGTAGGTAATTTAAGTAAGCCCCATATATCCTTTAAGTACCTTAGGTAATGTAAGTAGCCCCTAAATATGCTTTTAGATAGGGTGAAATCACAATATAGAGGTCAAAAATTTGTTGTCACAATTTTTTTGTTTTGAAACTACATGTTTTTGAACTTCTACGAAGCTAATATTAAAAGGGTTTTTGCAATTGGTACTTGAAATAAAGTAGTTCAAAACTCAAGAATAATATTGCAAAAAAAAATTCCATTTTGAAATTGATATTAAATGTTTAAAGAATCTATTAGTGAGATAATTGTAATCGTCATGATATATTGCAAAGTGCAAATATACTTCAAAAACCATTCAAACGATTACTAAACTTGATGAAGTGCTCAATCATATATTACATATAAGTTCATTGTCCCATTTCAATTCTATATGAAAACCTCCATTCATGTGATTTCATGAAAAACATCTAGATGAGGTTTTTCATTCAAACAAGCATAAATGTGTGAATATATAAACGTTTGTTGAAAAAACACTATAATTTGAAAGGTAACAAGAATTATATTGAAGGCTTTGTGTTAAAAATCCATTTTATGCATTTCTCAAAATGTTAAATGAAATAAAAAAAAAATTGCTCTTAATATAATAGGAAATGTATCCCCAAAAAAACATTTTCTTGCTCAAATGTACCACTATAGGGTGCTTTCACATGGTACCCTCATTATTCTATAGCCCTTTGTGTAAGCCCATAGACACCTTTGTTAGTTTAAACAACCCCTAAAAGTAGGGCCCCTAAGTATCTTGCTTAATTTAAATGGTCCCTTAGTAATTTAAACAATCTTTAAATACCTTAAGTAACATAAACAACCCCTAGGTAACTCCTAAATAACCTAAGTAGTCCCTAGGTAAACCCTTTAGTAAGCCTTAATTAATAACCTACTTCATCTAAGGTTAGTGAAGTATGTCACTTAAGTAGGTTAGAAAAAATGTGAAACCATTTCATATTACATAAAAAAGTTGGTACTTATGCATATTTCACATGCACATCACTCACTTGAGGACAATCTATATTTACATGTGTTGAATATTAAAAGTTATCCAAAGATTCATTTGTAGATTATGACACATTTATGGCATATCTTTCATTAAAATGAGTACAAACTTCTAGAAGCTTGACTACTCATGTAACTAATGTTATGTGGGTTTTCCTTTTGGTTTTTGGAATGACATATATGAGCACAAATTACTAGTTCAATTTATATCAAACAAAAAGACAAAAGGGCAAACCCATCCTTGGTTGGTACCATTAGGAGCCACCCACATGAATCGCTAATTAAGGAATTAAAATTGGTCAAATAACATTCCAAGGCCTTTTTTCCCAAATGTATTCACAACTATAAATTTTTTTTCTTCATGTTTATCCACTACATGCAAAAGTAAATGACCTTGAGTTCTCATTAGAATAGAAAATGTGGAAGTCACTATAATTTTGTATTCCTAGTTGTCATGACCCCTTTAGGAATCACACTCTTGAACTTTAGAAATTCATAAAAAATTATGTTTATTCTATTTAATAGAAAATTCAAATATAATACCATTGAAAGTACCTTAGAAATTTGTTTGTCAAAACAAATTTGAAAATATATTTCAAACTTGTGTTTTTAATAGAAAGTTCAAGGAAAAGAAACAATACAGTCTTGATTTTTTTTATAAAAATGATACGATTAGGAAAGTCAAAAAAAAGAAAAAGTCTTGATATCATTAAAGTTTCAATTTCTATACAAGTTGATCAATGTATTCACCAATAGATTCTAATGAGAATATCTTCATTTAAATATTTCCTATATTAATTATTTTTTTTACGAGTCCATGAAAATGAAGGACATGTGATGTTCCTAGTGGTACCACCCCAAGATAGGTTTTTCTACAAATACAATGCAATTTAAGAGATTCATTTCCTAAATTGCATTGTGTTTGTAGGCAAACCCATCTTCTTAAACTACCTTGCACAATCAATGAGGTCATGGAGGAATATGATTTCTTTGTATATGAAATCATATTCCTACATGGACCATTCATTGTGCAAGACTTGGTGAAGAATTATAATGTTCACCTAAATTGTGATAGGGCACATGAATATCAAAACTTGTTGACACATCCTTAAGTTCTTCCTGAGACTTGGGATATGAACCCCCAAATGACAACAATAGAAAGAAAAAAAAGGAAAAAGGGAAAAATCAAAAGTACATTCTTTAACTATTTGCACTAAGGGGCAACTTGTTGAACGTGAGTTATCTAATTTCAAGACATAAATTGCATTTATGTGAACAAATTTGATTTAATGCATTAAACACCAATAATGGTTTTCATGTATTTAGAAATGTGGTGGAAGCAAATTATGCAAGTAAGAAACAAAACCTTTTCGCAACTTACTAACTCAAAGATGAGGACAAGGCATAAATTGAAAAATATGCAAAAGATCCCCATAATGAACAAAAGGTGAATCACCTTTTAGATCTACCTTTTTTTTAGTTTTCTAACTAACAACACAAAGGAAGTTTAATATGCACTATGTATAGGTTTAATACTTATTTGTCCTATTCCCACAAACTCTTGTTATAACAAATCTTTGTGTATCACCTTCATAAGGCTGATTTATGAAAGGAAATATACTAATCTTGTGAGGTATTTTGTTGATGATTTGTGGTTGAAATGGATTTGCTCAACTTCTTTCAACTCATCAAGTTAATTGTCCCCTCTACATACAAATATGAGGACATCAAAATAACAATACTTTCCATAGATATATTGAAGAAGCACAATGGATTGTTTACACATTAGAGAAGGGAACATTAGCAATAAGAGTGATTCCAACAACACACAAGGATATTCCAATGTCACTTGAATGGACCTTGGAAAGATGTGCATTAATATTTGTTAATTGAGGAATTTGCCTCATTGACAAATTTGACAAGATGAATGATCATATAGGTACCCACTTCCTAACCAATAATTTGTCAATAGGCCTTGTTTTCAAGATTTTCATATATGGTATTTGATCAGGATGATGTGTGATGCCCAAAGAATAGTTCTTAAAAATTTCTCAAAAAATTGATAATTTTTTAGACAAGTATGACCATTATTTGAGTGTCAATTGAGTATCGATAATGCAATAGAATAACAAAATACCAATATGTCAAATCTTAGCATGGTCACCTTGCTACAAACACAATGTTTTGTCATTGCTATAGCTAATCCAATCGAGGATCAATAAAAGTCTTCCTTCATTTAATAATGTTTAGTCAAGGTGTTTTACCCTTTTAATTTTATTTTTTAATGTATCTATGTGAACACTAAGAATTTCCATTCATTCAAGGCAACTATTTGAGACAAATCAAGCAAATATTATGCATTATAGGTTGGTTGGTTATTTTGTAGATATTACTTTGGGAAGACCTTTACACAAAACATAGAGCTTACAAATCCCATTTTTAAAAAAATCGTTCATGTGGCAAAAGTATTAAAACTTATTACTATATTATCTTATGGTTTGGATCCTATCATCTTTGTAACTTTTTGTTGTTGTTCATAGATTATTACAAGTTCATAATCACATTCTTGTTAGTTTTCATATTGTTATTCTTGAAGTAGGGGTGGGTATGTATTTATGGTAGATGTGGACTATTATTGCGGGAAATGAAAAGTTGATTACATGGATTGGTCATGTGATGCATTGAACATATTAAGGTGGTGTATGCCATACCTTTGCATCTAAATTATGTTTTCACCTCCAAGTTCTTAAACTTGTTAATATTCATATAACATGGCATAAGCATGTTAATATAGGTAAAAAAAACCTTGATAATGAACAAAAATAGGATTATCAACTTTAGAGGCTAAAAAATAGAACATATTTTTTGAAAATTAGCATTTAAATTACATGAACATATGTAGTATGATATGATTTTTTAAAAAAAAGTTTAAAATGTTCCATTTATTTTTTTCCAACCTATTTTCATTCTTTTTTTTTGATTTGGTGTTGTTGTCCCATTTTGCACAAAGTAGACATAAAGTATAATCACAACCTTTCATTCTTTTAATTCATTCTTAATGCTCTTTCAAAGAATGTTTAAAAATGTTTTACCATGTTACAAACACAAAATGCATTTGTAATTCATATTGAAAAGCAAGTTCTTACTAATGTTTTAAACCTATGCAAGGAAAAACTTACTTTGGAAGGCCTTAACATTGTAATAATTGAAATATTTGAGTTTCAAAAAATGTGTATCAATATGCATGATGGCTCAAACATTAATAACACATTATTTGAATGATTTGATTTAGAAAAAATATTAAATATAAACTTGAAATAAATAAATAAAATAGCTCAAATAATAATATAGACTGGGGATGACTATATATGGTTTATTTAATATGGCTAGTAAACCCCAAAATTTATAACACTAGTAAAAGGCCTAAAATTCAAAATCTACTTTCCATTAGTTATTTTTACTTTTTGAGCAAGGATCACCAATTGGCCTACTTTAGCATGCTTGTGCCCAACATAGGTGTGGATGATTGAAAAATTGCAAATGCTTTCATAGGCAAAATCGTGTATGCAAATATGCATGCCAATCTTTAGTTGCATGAGTCAAACCTTCAAATGGTGACTTTGGTCAATATGTTAACTTGTGTTGAAAATCCATGATGTGCCCATGTTTGAATGAAGAGGTTGTTCACAAATTTTTCTAGCTTTCAAAATTGAATAGGATTTGTTTTACAATTTCATAGATATATAAACATGCACATGTTTGTTTGCAAGTTGATGTAGTCTTCACATATCATGTTGAAAAACAAAATTGCACAAACATTAGGTAATGTGTGTGAAATATAAACCCTACTCTGCGAAAAATTGGCAAATTTTTTCTTTTATGTGTGTTACATGACAAGTTGTTAAAGTCCATGCTTTTGGAAATTGACTCAAAAGAGGTTAATTGCAACATGGTTAAAGAGTGCCTATTGCAACGAAACACGTTAAATCCAAAAATTTGAATGCTAGAGACCCATGCATCTGTGAAACATAATCATTGAGGACAATGTTGACGGGGCAATTCATTTAATGTTTGAGTATTTATCTCCACTCAAAAATTTGGTGTACTAAAAACTTTGCAAACGTAAGAGATAGGTCCATTATCTTTAGGCTCAATCAATTGGGTGATTTAATTATCATGACAATGTAAAAGGTACAATTGAAAATTGCATTGTAATACCTTGTGAAATGGATATAAAGGAAAAAAATGTGCAAGGAAAATGTTTTATTTGAGGTGACATAAATGTTTTGGTTCAAATTTCAATTGGTGGCTTTAAATGAAAAATAGTTTTTTGATGAATAATTCTTCTTTAGAAAGTAGGAGGCAAGGAGGTAATGTTGTGATGTGTTTGTTTTTCAATCTTGTAACACAACTTCCATCACACCTTGTGCATAAGTTGCATCCTTCTAATGATGATTTTCATGGGTGTCTCACAATTTCCCTCACACATGAATTCATATCATGAACATTTTCATGGCTTGAATCTCCATTTAGGTTGGACAAACATTCTCACGTTGTGAGCATCCTTGTTACCAAAATTAATTTATACTTGGAATTTTATTTTATATATCACATTTCACATAATTGAATGTGTCATAGCCAAGCGTGATACATGTTGTAAAACATGCTTGTCACCTATTTCAATCAACATAAGGTGGAAAGTGACAATGGCATTCCAACAAACGTTGAAGAAAAAATGTTTGTAGGTATGGTATTCAAAATGATTTCTAAATTTTAAAAATTCAATTCTGAATACCATATTTACCACTAGTAATTGGTAAAGTTTGCTTAAATATTCAATAATTCAAAATGGGTTAACATCCCAAATTTGAATATTATAGCACATTTCCCATTCTAGCGGTAATTAAATTATCTTGAATAATTTTATTTTTTTCAAAATTAAATATTCTCAATGTCAAAAGTTTTAAAAATTAGTTCGACATGACTATTGACTACTTAACTTAAAGCTTGGTCATGCAGTGTGCATAAGTAGCAAAATTATTTGAATTTTTTTTCCCACCTCAAATGTAAGAATTTTAGGATTATTTTTTTTCCACTACCAAAGTGGAAAAAAAATCCATAAAGAAGATGCTAGAATGGTAAAAGCACTATGATATTTCAAAATTTTGGCAAATGAAAATAAATATGGAAGGTTCAATTTGTTATTTGCATATCCATAGTGGTAAATCAATGACCTAGGGACTATGAATTGATTCAAGTTTAAATCCTTGATCAATCCTTGATAAATTGAGTAGGGTTAGTTCAAGATTTTAAAAAATTTCCATTAAAATGAAAATTATTTAACACCAAACATCATTGACTAAACAAGTATATAATGCATACTTACAAAATATAATTAACATTTCTAGAGGGATACCTCCTTGTTAATTAATGTTTGATATCACATGTCACAAAGGAGTAAATGTTTGGGATGTCCATGATACATGATACCTTTATATGACTTAATTACTTAGTTACGCATATTTAAAATACCTTACATTTTTTGGTAATTAATTAACTTAAATGATTTAAAAACCTCTAATCTATTTCAAATTAATATTTAGGCTAGAATTTTAACACACTTTAGTTAGTGTTAGGGCAAGAACCCAATTTTCTTTAAAATTGAAAAAAAACCATACAAAAATTTATTTGAATAATTAGCCTTGGTTAATTTTAACCAATATTCATAAATGTATATGGGACTTTACATTTGGTCTCATGCACTTTGAAATACACCCATTGTGTAGCTTGCATGCTTATGCACAGGGTGGTGGGACATTTTCAAAGTTTGAGGTTGGATTTTGCTATCACCTCGTCTTAGTACTTTATTTTAAGAATGCCCCCACCGTGAGGCTTTACCCTACACATAATGCAAATGTTTGTATCAATTTTACATACAATTAAAAGAATTTTCTTGCCATATGCTATATATAAAAGTTATTTGTGTGTGTAACCCACCTCTGCAAATGTCTTTGCATGTGTTCTTGGCTTTTTAAACTATCAACTAAGGCGCAAAGTAAACACCAAATGTGCAAACATTAAATAAGTGTAATGAATTAAATGAAGCTTTGTCTTTGATACATAAAAATGAAGTTTGCATGCATACAAGATGCATGTTAAATGGGTGCAATCACATTACATGAGCCAAAATAGTTGTAATGAATGCTTAATTTTTCATGTTTTAGTGTAAATAATTGTATTAACGTTACGAATCATTTAAAAGAACTCATGAAAATATTTTTAATACACTATAAAAAAACATGTGGTAATTTGGAATGAATATAATAAGGATAGAATATTCAAAAACATTCATTAAGCATTATAACTAATGTTTTTAAGCATTATAGAAACTTTTTATTTTGGGGGAGATTCTTCAAAGATGACATATTTTAAAAGACGTTCTTTAAACATACATTTATATGATAATGTATTGCATCTCATTGGGTTAGGTCTGATTTTTTTTTCAAATAAAATATTTGAAGCATATATTTTGAGAATATTATAAAATAAGAAATACCCAAGGAGGCAAGTTTGGTTCATGTTATCTTGTTTGCACCCATGTAATGAAATTCAAAGGTTCTTAAATAAGGTTTTACCAACTTATTATGAAATGGCATATATACTTACAATCTAATCACATCCACTTACAAACATACAATATTCTTGTAGGTACTAATTGTTGTAATACAAATCTACAAACTTTTTTCCTAGTACCAAAACGAAATCAATACTTGTCCACATCCAATTTCCTATTTAAAATTCCAAGAACATGGATTTAAAAAAAATTAATAAAAGGATGATCATGAATAAGAAAGAGAAGGAGTCCAAAATCTTTGAGGCAAAACATAATCCAAATTAAGTAAGTCACCAATACCTTAAGGAAACTAACTATTGCGTCCTTATACTACATTGCCCTATTACATCCCCTATACAATGCCTAGCAAGAAATGAATCTTCAAATATTTTCCTTGTCCTTCAATTATAATGATTGTGTTAACTATGGAAAGGATATTACACATTTGTAAGACAAATGGTGTGGCGAAGTGTTGATCGCCTCCATGTCAAGTGGGATGTTTTGAGGTCAAATCCATTTACCATGAAAATCTTTGTCATAAATGACTTCCATCTGGGAAGAAGGAGAGTCATTTTTAGGAATTGGTTGTGTTCCTTGGGGAAATACAAAATCATTAATTTCCATGGGGAACACAAACAATTGTGTTTATCCATAGGGAACATGGTTGTGTTTCTTGAGACTAATGTGTATTTTGAGGACTAATTTTGTGTTGAAGACTAACATGTTTAGTGCTTGCCCATCAAGGGCACTTGCCATAGGCCTTTAAAATAAAACATTGGTCTCAAATAATACCCAAGTTCATGTTGATGGATAACTTATTCATTTTTTTGGTTGATAACTAAGAAATTGTATCTTTATAGAGAATAACCACTAAGTATCAAGGTTTATATAAATATTTCAAAACATGGGTACCAAATTGAATTTTACTTAAAACAATTTATTTGGAACTAAGGAATCAAAATGGATGTTAGCAAGAAAAACTAAATCTTATCCTTGGATTTGGGAGGGAGAGGAAGTGGAATGTAAGAACTTGATATATCCACCCACAACATTGACTAGGAAGTTGGCTTGAATGTGTTAGTTATTGACACTCATGTCAAATGGACAAGTTAACATACAAGAACTGATTATATGGGAGTGCCCAACTTTTGAGTTATGGGACACAAAAGAAGGTCAGTTATGGGGTTATGTCGATCAAGAACCAATAACATGCAAGAGGAAATATGAAGGTACACAAATGTCAAAAGGCAATAAGATAAGTGATATAACTAAGGAGCTCATGTCTAATGGTGCATTGCCATGTAAATGAAAGAATCCCTATAATCGGTTATGTTTGCCAGTTGCACTTGCAAAAGTGTAAAAAATGAGAATGAAACAATTGAGCAATCAATTATGTGAGCATAACGGTAGAAATGGATTAGAACAGGACAAACAAAATTGGCATTTAATTCTCTCTCTCTCTCTCTCTCTCTCTATATATATATATAAAAGCTTGTTATATTCCTACAATATCGAAACATACTAAATTTCAATTTATTGTAGTTGAAACAAAATGGCAATTTATGATTGTTTGGTTTTGGCAAAGCTTTGATTGAAAGAAAAAGTTCCCCAATGAATGCAAGAGATTTGGAATCACAAAAGCACAAAGATTTGAAAAAGAATAAACTACCCAACACTATAGTTAGTTTTTATAATCCCTAGTCTTACTGGAGGAAAAGTTTAGAATACAATGGAGTGACTTATTCGAGTGACCCTGATTCATGATCCATTGGAGTCAATTTGGGTAGAATAAGTTTAAGTTTCATAAGTTGTCTTTTTGGATGAGAGTTTCCAAACTAAAATTTGTTTAGTTAATTCCAAAGTAAAGAGGATTGAAAATGTGCCCTTTTCAAATTTTTGTCTTTTCAGAGAATTTTTTTTCCAACATCATAGACATGACTTGCAAATAGATTTTCAACACTTCCATATCAAATTGCATACCATTTCTTTTGAATTAAATTGAAATTGACTTCAATATTTCCACAAAATGAATTCAATTTTTTTCATTAGTTGATTGTCACTCATGTTGCACGACAACACAGAGCCCAAGTAATTAATATATAATATGGTGTGATCCACATTGATAAGTTGGGGGTGCCTTCCAAGTCCTTTATATATATATATATATATATATTCTTGGGCAATGAGTCTCTTTGATTGGCTCATCACAAAAAAGTTCTAAAACTTTGGAGACTCCCCAATATAAAAGTTTTCACTCCAAAACATAGAAACACATAAGTCCCAATATTTGCCCACCTACGTAGGTTCCAAGAGGATAGTGTGGGGCAAAGCATATGAGACAAAGTGAGGTGCAATGGGGAACATGTCGGGGACAGATTGGGAACAACAAAAATCCAAACAAACCCTACCCCCTTCCCACCCACACCAAGAAGGAAAAAAACATTTGGGTGTATTGGGTGCGTGCATGCTACAATTCCTCATTGGCTAAGCAGAAATTAGATTCGCTCCGCTAATGGCAGGGACATGGATTGTGGGGGGGACACCCTTTAGGGTTTGGAGGTGCCTTGGAAGGAGGAGGAGAAGAAGAAGAAGATGGGATGCAATTCAAATGACATGAGTCAGCGTTGTCCTTGGAGAGCAAACAGCCAACATGTATGTATAGCAAGGAAACCAGCAGCCAACAAACATGAAAAAACAGTCGGTCTGTATGTCTCCTCCAGCTCTGATAATGAGGATTTGCTTGGACATTTTCAGACGAGCGAGTTATTTAATGATGTACACTCTTGGGTTTGGAGTTTACAATTATTATATGGTGGTGGAACATGAAGAAGAAGAAGAAGAAGAACAACAACAATTATATATAGTTCAGACCAAGTTTTCGAGCGGTTCCAGTTTGAGCTTCACAACTCTAAACAACTACAAGAGCAGGTCCACCGGCAGTAGTAGAATGGCATGTCATGTCCTGTCCTCTCCTGTAGATGAAGTAGTACAGACTACAGACTTCAAATAGCATGCAAAAAAATGGTTTTAGACCTGTATCTTTTCACTACATACAGTGCTCTCTATAAGGCCCCGTGAAAAGTTAGACTGGTTTTTGATTGTCTGGGCATATATGATTGGCCCATATGGTGGTAGCATTTAAATAGCCTCTCACTCTATACTGCGCAATTTTGCACGTTTATGGGTGAGGAAGAAGGGCTGGGGAAACAAACAATTAACACTTCATGTTGGATTTGATGCATCCTTGTAGATGCTCAAATCGGGGTGTGACTGGACCATCTTGAAGAGCATCTCCACCCACAGTAGGTAGTAGTAAAATGGCTTGTAAAATCATATATTTTGGATGAAGTATGTCAGTCAAATAATGTAAAACTGAGTTTAGGCCTGTACTTCTAAAGAACAACATACAGTGCTCTCAATGATGACCAGTAACAAGAAAATGAATGTTTGTGATCGGTCAACTACAATTGTTGGCCCACATGGTGAGATTGAATTAATCTTGTACTAAAATTTGGATGTGCTTAGTGCCTTGAAGGTGTGAAAATGGATTGGATTTGCTCCCACACAACTTGCACCCAGACTTAGACAGTAGAGGTTTCAAAAGATCAGCAATAAGAAAATGAATGTTTTGGATTTTGCTGGTAAGAGTGATTGGCCACACATCTACTGCTTCTGCTATTCATTGGTACCGCCTCAAGTAGACTGCATTGCTGGAGTTGCTCTAACATATTGTTATATAAAAAAGAAGACTGAGGGGGGGGGGGGGGGGGGGGGAGAGGGGGCCAGA
>Ga0116229_10007377_pt1 | contig 17437 bp, 14 predicted proteins | sample S1TSphgellanicum_3_FD_87313 | JGI IMG/M metagenome (GOLD analysis project Ga0116229, IMG submission 87313) | Host-associated microbial communities from peat moss isolated from Minnesota, USA - S1T2_Fc - Sphagnum magellanicum MG | ecosystem: Host-associated > Plants > Peat moss > Unclassified... | reverse complement strand
GCTGACGCTGGTGCTGCAAGACGTCGTGACTGAAGCCATTATTGGTTCTGGCGAGACACATACAATTCTGGAATGGATCGAAGCCTGCTACCGTGGAGTTGGCCGGCAATGGCAGGATTACCTTACCTTCCGAGAAAACTTTCAGAGTGAATATAAAATGCTATCGGCGGACCCGACCCTGATCCGGTCTTTGGGCTGGCGGCCAAAGATATCGTTTTCGTCGCTGGCAAACGCCATGGTTAACTCCTCCGATCTGGTGGATTCGAGGCATGAATAACGCGGAAATTCAACCCGGGGATGAGCCTCCTCCAACTTTCCCGGATGTGGTCGAGAAATACCACCCCCGGTGACTCAAGGTGAGGCGGCTTCCAGAACAGAACGACCGCTTTGAGCTCATTCACCACCTAAAGACTTCGGCTCGGTCGGAGGTGACGGACTACCGTGGTAGGTATTCATCAGGTATGTCACCCGGGTCACACATTCAAGAGGGAACCTGCGCAGCCAAGGCAACCGCAATTTTTATTGACCTTTAAATACTTGTCCATAATCTATAATTTCATAATCAGGCGCAATATTTCCACGAGACTCAGTAACAAAGGGGAGCACATACATGATAACAGGAGATGATGTTAATGGTGCGTACCGATTACTACTAAACCGGGAAGCGAGCCCCGCCGATGCAAGTTACTGGTCGGAAAGGCTTACGAATATAAGTGAGCTGATTCCCTATATGCTCGCTAGCGAAGAGTTCACATCCAAACATCCAATTAAACCACATCCTTCCTGGGGTTATCATTCATCATTTGATGCTGAAGAGGTCATCAGAAAGTATGCGAAAAAGCATATCAAAGCTTCCCCGCTCCATGTAACGAATTTCTTAGGGGTCAAAACCAGGCCGGCGGTTTTACCCGAGTACTTGTCTAACCTCGTTGGCACTGTGCAATCCATTCCCATGCCCGCCAATTGGCATGCAGACATTGCTGAATGGGCCAGTTGTTTACGAGCGGTGGATTTTGCTTCCGCGTCGTTCGTCATGGCCGAATTGGGTTGTGGTTGGGGATGCTGGATGAATAATCTGGGGCGTGCGGCTAAAGATAGCGGCAAGAGAGTTAAACTGTACGGGATTGAAGCCGATTTAAAATGCCTTGAGATGGCTAGAGAAGCATTGGCGGATAATGGCTTCGAACAGGCTGAGTATGAACTGCAACAAGGAATTCTGGGCAAAACGGGCGATTTTGTGTCCTACCCAAAAACTCCCTCCGGGCCGGCTTGGAATGGCGCCGCCGCGTCGAATAATGAAAGCTCGGCGAATCCGGAAGGTTACATTAAAGTCCCAATTATCGATTTTGAAGAGGTGATTCGTGATGAAGTCAGACTGGATCTGTTGCATATTGACATCCAGGGAAGCGAGTACGACTTGTTATGTGATATTTTTGAACTAATCTCGAGGAAAGTGAGATTTGTTTTTGTGGGCACTCACACCAAGCAAATCGAAGGGAAACTTTTCGATTTATTCTTCGGAAAACGATCTTCCTGGAGTCTCGAGATGGAGCAGGCATGCAAATTCAAGCTGTTTAATGGGTGGCCGATTCTGATCGCTGACGGGGCCCAGTTGTGGAGAAATAATTCAGTATAAACGCCCCAATTTATGAACGAAACATCCCAAGCAATCGATCCCAAAATGGCCATCGAGGTAATGTATCAAGCCGTGCTGGGCCGTCCCTCCGATCCGGCAGGCCTATCCTGTTATTATCGGGCCTATGTAAAGGACGGCATGTCACTGAACCAAATCTTCAAGTTCTTCAGAGATTCCCCGGAGTACTCCCTTCGCTATCCTAGACAAGGTAACGAAACTCAGTTTTCGACCAAGAAATGCCTCGTCAATAATATGCAGCTTTATTTACCAATCAACGATTGGGTTTACTCTCGAATTATCAGCGGGATTGAATCTACTTATGAACCGCATATTGCGATGATTATTGAGCAAACCCTTCGCAAGAAAAACACCTTCCTTGATATAGGCGCAAATGTCGGTGTCCACACGAGTCTGGCATCGCAACTCGTAGGCCCGGATGGACTGGTCATTGGGGTTGAGGCGTCCCTCGCCAACTCCATCGTCCTAAAAATGAATGCGACCGAAGCTGTAAACAAAAATATAGTCATCGTGCCTCTGCCTGCATCAAGTAAAGCGGAGATTCTGGCGTTCTCGGACGATGCCAACAGCAGCAACCAGTATGTGATTGATGCCAGAAGAGCGGCGGCCGCTAAATCTGTGCAAAAGCGTACGATTAGACAGATCGGCTTGCCACTCGACTCGATTCTGGGGAATTTACCCAAGATCGACTTGATCAAAATCGACATCGAAGGTCATGAGAAGAGCGCGCTTGCCGGACTCAAGGATACGATCCAGAGAAGCAATCGGCCGCCGATCATTGCGGAATTCACCAAAGGTGTTGTCGACTATCTTGACTTTTTATTCTCATTGGGTTACGTCGCGCGCATTATCAGCGCGAGCGGAAGCCTCGGGGTCGCAACAAGGACAGTCGTTGATTTAGAGCGCGTTTTTACTCCGCTTGTTCCGCAGGCGCATCATTGTGATATTTTATTTACCGCGCAAAATTGACTGCAGAGTGTTTAGGTCCGGTCCGGGGTAGGGCAGATCGACGGAGACGTAGACTTCGTGCCGGTAGCGGCATTGTTCGAAACGAGAGATCAGGGCCGGGGCTCGTTCGACTCGCAACGTGCTCGCAGCGCCGCCGACGCCTCTGGGCGGCCCTCCATTAAGGCGGTATCGGGAGGGAGTAACCTCAAAAATAAAATGTTGATCAAATTGGCAGTCATTATGCTATTATAGATTTGTCATAGTTCAATTGAATTTATTTAATGATGTGAGGCAAAGATAGAAACCAACGATAAGATTGGCCATCATGATGATTTTGGAATCGGGTGATTCTTGGCTCAGCAAGCCTCTCAGACCAGACGATATATCCTGGAAGCGCCCCGCCTTAAAGGAAGATGACGCGCCGGTCTGCGGCGGGAAGTATGTGCTCTTCAAATTCGTTGGCAGCCCGAGTCCGGACTTCAAAAACTCGACTCCGTTGGGTGCCGGAGTGGTCATGCTCGGCGGGCATCGGTGGGATATCCTGTATTCCGCGCCGACATCCCCCAAAGGCGAACGAGTAAGTGGTGGTGGAGTAATTTATGATCAATGAATTTTGTAAAGGTTACATAAGAATTCATCGTCTGCCTTCCGATTTCAAGGGCTCCGGTTCGTTGCGGGTGCACCTGGCCAACCATTCAAATCACGATTGGAAATCGGAGGGAGAGCATCCCGTCTTTTTATGCTATCACTGGCTCGATGAGAAGTGGAACATGGTGGTCTATGATGGGTTCCGAACTGCGCTGATTCCCGACGGTCTCCGGGCGGGCAACTCGGCAAGCTTTTCCGTAGAGATTGATCCTCCGCCTAAACCGGGCGCCTACAACCTGGTGCTAACGCTCGTCCGCGATGGAATGTTTTGGTTTGATCGGGCCGATGACTTTCAAATGGAAACGGTCAAGATTGGGGTCGCACAAGACGTTTTGCGCCAGCGTCCCAAACAAGGGCCGTCGAACGACGCGCCAAAAACGGCGGGCAGCGGTGTGGTCCGGCCTGATCCGCTCGACGCTCGGAATGGAGACGGACCGGTCGATCGCTCCAGTTCAGGCGCAACGAGTGGCAGCGACCTTATTCGTGCCAAGGCTTCCGCTAAGGAACGGAAATTTGGATTCATGCACATCCCGAAAACCTCGGGGTCGGCGATGCGTGCCTTTCTGGCGAAGGCGATGAATCTGGCCACGTATTTCAAGGAAGCCGATCTTAGTCAACATTCATTCCTGAAGGATGTTCCTGATCCGGTTCTACCGATCGGAGAGAATTACCTCGCGCATGTGTCGTTTGGGACCCTCCTGAAAGGCTGCCCGGATGGACAATATCTGACGATCTTTCGCGAGGCTTCCTCTCGCATCCTATCTCATTGGGTCTTTTGGCGAACCTACCTCGCCGATGAGTATGGGGAAGAGCGAGTGAAGAGGGTTCGAGGCAGATTTATTGATTTCTTGTCCTATCCGGAAATAGCGTGTCAGGTCGATAATATCTCGTTACGAATGCTGGTCTGGCCACATCCGAGGGTGCCTAATGATGATTTTATTGATCGGAAGGACGATGAAGAATTACTGCAACTAGCCCTGGATCGGTTGAAAAGATTTTCGTTCTTGGATGTAATCGAGAATCCCCAATTTGAGGCGAATCTGCAGGATTGGCTTGGTACCGAGCTTAACTATAGTCGTGTGAACGTGAGCCAATCCATGCCCAAGCATCTTCGGGTGCCGCTTTATCGTGAGTTTACCCCGGAGACGCTCGAGGCGCTCAAGGCGCGATCGAGACTCGACCGGGTCCTGTGGACGGCGGTAGCGGCGGCGCGCATGCCTGGAATCGATCTAGCAGAATTGTCGCGCAATACCCTGATTAGAAATGTGGCCCGCTACGCCGCAATCATGGCGTGAACCGATTTGCCACTAAAAGTTATTTGTCCGCTCGAAACTCGATTAATTCAAGTTTGATTTTCAGGACTTGGCTGCGGTGGCCGCAAAAATAAAAGTATTGATATCATTGGCGAAACTATGCTTCCGTGGGCAGCTTATCACGTGGATTAATTATTTATGAAAAAGGCATTGATTACCGGCATTACTGGACAGGATGGATCTTACCTTGCCGATCTTTTACTCAGCAAGGGCTATGAGGTCCATGGCGTGATTCGGCGGGCCAGCACCTTTAATACATCCCGCATCGATCATTTGTACCAGGATCCCCACGTCCATGGCGTGAAACTGTTTTTGCACTACGGAGACCTGGCGGACTCCGTGCAGATGGTCAAGCTGATCTATGCGCTCAAGCCGGACGAAATTTATCATCTCGCGGCCCAGAGTCACGTGCGGGTAAGTTTCGACATTCCAGAATACACGGCCGACGTGACCGGGGTGGGAACCATCCGCATCCTCGAGGCGATGCGGGAAACGGGGGTCAAGTCGCGCTTTTATCAGGCATCAAGCAGCGAAATGTTCGGCAAGGTGCAGCACGTCCCCCAAACGGAGACCACGCCTTTCTGGCCGCGCAGCCCGTACGGCGTGGCCAAGGTTTTCGCCTATTGGGCGACCGTCAATTACCGGGAGGGCTACGGCATGCATGCCAGCAACGGAATTCTTTTCAACCATGAAAGTCCGCGGCGGGGCGAGACGTTTGTCACGCGAAAGATTACCCGGGCGGCGGCGGCCATCAAACTGGGACGCCAGAAGAAGCTCTTCCTGGGCAACCTGGACGCCAAGAGAGATTGGGGCTACGCTCCGGAATATGTCGAAGCCATGTGGCTGATGCTGCAACAGGACCAGCCCGACGACTATGTGGCCGCGACGAACGAGACCCACTCCGTCCAGGAATTCGTCGAAACCGCATTTGGTCATCTCAACCTCGATTGGAAAGACTACGTCGAGCACGATGACCGCTACGAGCGCCCTGCCGAGGTGGACTTGCTGATCGGCGATCCGGCCAAGGCCAAGCGCCAGCTCGGTTGGGAACCCAAGGTGCGCTTCAAAGAATTGGTCGAGATCATGGTCGAAGCCGATCTCGCCCAACTCTCCGGCAAGACTGCCGCCGCCCCGGCAAAACCAGTGGTGGCGCCCTTAGAAAAGGCGGCCATCTAAAGTGCCCTCCGGCCTTGATTGACATGTCAAAGCGAGCTCTATTTTAGGCGTTTCCGGGCAGGACGGCGCCTATCTCGCTCAACTTCTGCTGGAAAAGGGCTACCAGGTAGATGGGACATCCCGAGACCATGAAGTCTCATCCTTTGGCAAGCTGGAGACCTTGGGCATCAAAGACCGGATTCATCTCCGCTCCATGGACGCCTCGGATTTTCGCAGCGTTCTCACCACCCTGCAGGCGGTCGATGCCCACGAAATCTACAATCTTGCCGGCCAGACCTCCGTCGGCATGTCGTTCGCTTATCCGGTCGAAACGTTTAACAGCATTTCCGTGGGGACGATCAATATTCTGGAATGCCTGCGCCTGCTCAAGCATCCCGCCCGGTTTTATAATGCCGGGTCGGGTGAGGTTTTTGGCAATACGCCGACCCCGGCAAACGAATCAACCCCCTTTTTCCCTCGAAGCCCCTATGCGACCGCCAAGGCGGCGGCCCATTACTCCGTGGCCAACTATCGCGAAGCCTACGGGCTCTTTGCCTGCACCGGCATCCTGTTCAATCACGAATCTCCGCTCAGGCCCGTTCGCTTCGTCACCCGGAAAATCGTCTCGGCCGCGGTCAGAATCGCCCACGGCTCCAAAGAAACGTTGACGCTCGGCAATCTTAACATTCACCGCGACTGGGGTTGGGCACCGGATTACGTGGACGTCATGTGGCGGATTTTGCAACAGACCACCCCGCATGACTTCGTGGTGGCGACCGGGAGCATGAATTCGCTGAAGGACTTTGTGGAAATGGTCTTTGCCGGGGTGGGGCTGGATTGGAAGGAGCATGTTAAGACCGACGACGCCCTGCTTCGCCCGTCGGATGTCGAGCAGAGCGTTGGGCATCCGCGAAAAGCAAGGGAGCTGTTGAATTGGCAGGCCCGCTTTGACTTTAAGGCCATTATCGCAAAACTCATCGAGGCCGAGCAGGCTTCCATGGCGCCGAAATGACAGACTGGCCATCCCGGCCGGCATCATCTTAAATGGGAGCCGAGGAAGCCTAAACCGACGAATGACTGCAAATGCCTAGACGAACGAATATTTCGGCCAGCCACGCCTATCTGGAACGCGTCACCGTTCCGTTCGTTTTGCCCACGGGCATCTATGGCGCCATGCTGGTCATCTGGCATCTCCGCCGGGAGCTCCAGCATCGCTTTCCCCTGCACAAGGGCGAAGTCAGGGATTACGTGCGTTTTCTGGCGTGGTGCGCGACCGTTGGGCGCAAGGAATATCGCATCCTGCGTTCGATCCCTGAGTGGAACGCCGAACTGAGCCAGCCCATCGCTCTACCCGTCCTGGTCCGCGACCAATGGAAAGATGGATTTTCCGTGGCGATGTTCCTCTACGGCGTCGCCCACTACCACTACACCTTCCGAGCCATTCTCGGAGAAGTCGAGGTGCGGCACCTGGTGGCGACGGCCTTCTGGCGCGGCGAACGCCATGCGCGCAATGCGCCCCCGCCGACCGCCTGGCAGCGGGAATTCCTGCGGCGGAAATTCGGCACAATGGACGGATTCATTTCCGCCATCCGCCTGGGTGCGCATGATGCGGGCAAGACCAATGCCCAGCTCCGCGAGAAGTTTCATCTCACCGATCTCTCTTTGGAAGCCTCTGGAAACCATGCGTCCCACCTCGAGCCGGCTTGCCTCTCCGGTCATCTCTCGTCGGAGACCGCCCCCCTGCCGCGGGGCCTCAAGCGTTCCCTGGTTCGCGTACCCTTGACGCTGCTTCGCGCCGCGTCGGTCGTCGAATGGTTCAATTCCAAACCGTCGGAATTTCAGCTCGCCACCGTGACGAGGCTGGTGCCCGGCACGCGGAAGCGGCCGGCGGCGATCAAGCTTCCCTTTGGCGTGAATTTATTTGGTTACGCCCGGGGGGAATTGGGCATCGGGGAAGATGTTCGCCTCGTCGCATCCGCCCTGCAAACCCAGGGTATTCCCTTCTGCATCATCAATGTCGAGCCGGGCAAGGAAATCTCCCAAAGAGATTTTTCCGTCGAGCGCTGGGTCGTCGACCAGCCGCGCTATGGAATCAACCTCCTGTGCATCACCGGGGTCGAGCAGGCCCGCGTGGCGTGCGAGCGGGGAATCGAAATGTTCTCCGGGCGTTACAACATCGGCCTTTCCCCCTGGGAGTTGCCGCAGTGGCCTTCGAGCTGCCAATATGCTTACGCCATGGTGGACGAGATTTGGGGGATAAGCGCCCACACCACCCGCGCCTATCGTAACGCCCCGCTGCCGGTTCACGCGATGTCCCTGCCGGTGACGGCCGAGCCCATCGCGGATCACGGACGGGCCGAGTTCGGGCTGCCGGGCAAGGCGTACCTCTTTGTCTTTGCCTTCGATATCCACTCCAGCCTCTCCCGCAAAAATCCCGAGGGCGTCATTCGGGCCTTCCAAAAGGCCTTCCCCACGGAGAGCGCCGAGGAGGTCGGCCTGGTCATCAAAGTCAACAACTCGGACGAGACGCTCGATCGTCTCGGCGTGCTGGAACGTCTGGCCATGTACGCCTCCAAGCACCGAGCCTGGCGCGCCGTCAAGCGCCTGGCCGATCAAGATCCGCGGATCTACATTATTGAGAAGTCCATGCGCCGCCCGCAGGTCATGGCGCTCTACCGCGCCTGCGACTGCTTCGTCTCCCTGCACCGGGCGGAGGGATTCGGCCGATGCATTGCCGAGGCGCTTCTCCTCGACCTCCAGGTGATCGCCACCGGCTATTCCGGCAACATGGATTACTGCGCCGAGCCGCGCGTCGGGCTGGTGCGCTACCAACTGCGCCCCCTGCTGCCCGACGAATACGCCTGGTCCCACGGACAAATGTGGGCGGAGCCCGACATCGATCACGCCGCCGAGCTGATGCGCGACATCCGGGTAAATCCGAGAGATACGCGCAGCGCCAGCTTCGATTTCAGTCCCGCCGCCATCGGGCGCCATTACGCGCGGCGGTTGCGCGAAATCCAGGGCGAGTTTCACCTGAAGGAGGAAGAGATCCTCGATGAAAACCTGCCGGCGATCTCCTTGCCATGATCTATCTCGACGTGACCAGCGCGGCGGCCTCGTCCCTGAATGCCGGCGTGCAGCGGGCGATTCGCGGCATCCACCGGCTGCTCCAGGCCGGCGACGCGGTCTGTCCGCTGCGCTGGGACTTTTCCGCCCGGCGCTATGCCCGGCTTTCGTCGCGGGAATATCGGTTATTGACCGATCCGTTCGGCTCGAATGCAAAGCCCGTCGGCATGCCCGGATTCCTGGACGCCCTGTCCCCCGAAGCCGTGGCCGATAACGGGTCACGCCGGGGGCGAGGAGTCCCGTTGGACGCCTTCCTCGAGTCCAGCGATGTCCTGCTTATTCCTGACCTTTGCTGGGATTCCCGGATCGACTGTTGGTCAAGGCTGGCGCAATTGCCGGGGCGGAAGATCGCCATTTTCCACGATGCCATGCCGTTGCGGATTCGCGGCCAGGCCGAGAGCAAGGACGAACTCTTCGCCCAGTATGTCCGGGAACTCGCGCGACTGGACCTGGTGATTTGCGTCTCCCAGGAAGTGGAGCACGATTTGCTTCGTTTCTGGCGCGATTTTGGCGTGACGCCCAAGCCGACCGTGGTCCTGGCCTGGCCGATGCCCTTGTTCGGGAACCGTCCCGACAATCGGCCCAATTTAGCCGCCAAACGGATCCTCTACGTGGCGCGACTGAGGCTGAGAAAGAATCATTTGATCTTACTCCAGGCCTGCGAGCGCCTTTGGCGGGAAGGCATGACCTTCTCGCTGGATCTGGTTGGCATGGCCTGTGCCCTGGCCGACACCGCTAAAATCCTGATGCGCGTGGCCGGATTGCGCGCGCGAGGACGCGCCTTGCGCTGGCTCAAGCACGTGAGTGAACCCGAATTGGGCCGCGCCTATCAGGCCTGCTCCTTTACCGTATTTCCCTCTCGAATGGAAGGATTCGGCCTCCCCATCGTCGAAAGTCTTTGGCATCGCCGTCCCGTCATTTGCGGGCGCAACGGCGCCATTGGCGAAAGCGCCGCCGGGGGAGGGTGCTGGCAGATCGACCAGAACTGCGTGGCCGAGCTGGCGGGCGCCATTCGCCACTTGCTCACCGACGAGTCCGCTTACCAGCGCCTTTATACGGAAGCCGAGGGCCGGACCTTTCGCACTTGGGCCGACTACGGACGCGATCTCAAAACGGTGTTGGAACCCGCCGCCGCACGATGATTTACCTGGACGTGACGGGCGCCTGCCGCCTGCCGCTGCAGACCGGCATTCCCCGCACCAGCCGCGTTCTTTACCGCCTGCTTCGTGATTCCTCGCTGCCGCTTAAACCCATTGCCTGGCAACCTTTCCTTTTCAGTTACACCGAGACCTCCCGGCGCGCGCAGAGCCTGCTGGAGAATCCCTTCGCGCCAGGGGCCGGGCCGGCGCGTGCCCCGAGGGATTCGACGCTGCCCTTCCTGGCGGCCTGCCTGGCTGATCTCGTGATCAGCCGACCGCCGAGGGTGCCGTTGGGCCCGCGTCTGCGTCCGGGGGACACGCTGTTGCTGACCTCGGTCTTTCCGGATAACCGGCTGGGCTATTTAAGGCGTCTAAGGCCGGCGCCGGGCCGCCGAGTCGCGATTTTTCATGATGCCATCCCCTTGGCCGACGAGAACGTTCCGGCTTGGGGAAAGCGCCACCATCTGGCCGGACTGCGAGTTTACGCGGAGATGGATTTGGTGATTTGCGTTTCCTCGGCGGCGGAAGAAGAATTGCACTCGTTGTGGAAGAAACACCAAATCGCCCCCGCGCCCACCCGGACGCTGACCTGGCCCGTGCCCTTCGTCGAGACCCGGCCCAGGTTTACCGAGCCGCCGGTCGCCCCTAAGAAGGTGCTCTACGTTTCCCGGTTAAAGCAGGTCAAGAATCATGCCATCCTCTTCGCCGCGTGCGAATTGCTCTGGCGGGAGGGCATCGCCTTCACCCTCGAGCTGATCGGTTGTGAAGACCAAGCCAGGGAAAGCCGGGCGATTCTCGCCGAGCTAAAGCGCTTGCAAGCGGCGGGGCGCTCCCTCCATTGGCGCGGCCACGTGAACGATTTGGAACTTCACGCGGCCTACCGGGAAGCTGCCTTTACGGTGTTTCCGTCGCGGAAGGAGGGCCTGGGCCTTCCGATTCTGGAAAGTTTTTGGCATGGCCGCGCCGTGCTTTGCAGCGCTGAAAAACCGATGGGCGAGGTCGGCCGGGGGCCGGGCTGCCTGCTGGTCGGGATGGAACGACCGGACTTCCTCGCCTCGGCCATGCGAAACCTTTTGCAGGATGACGCCCAAATCCTCGCCTTGGCCAAGGAGGCTTATGCCCGGACGCTCCGGACTTGGGCCGATTACCGGCGGGAATTATGGCCCGCCCTCGATCTCGACTCATGAACCGCATTTACCTCGATGTGACCAGCGCCTGCCAAAGCGGGCTGAATACCGGCGTAAAACGGATGCAGCGCGCCCTGCATGCGTGGCTGGCCCAACGGGAAAACTACCAGCCGGTCTATTGGCAGGCCGCCCTGCGCGACTATCGGACCCTCCATCCGCACGATCGACAAAACTTGGAGCATCCCTTCGCCCACGAGATGCATGGAGTCGCCCTTTACGACACGTTTGCGACCGGGCTTCTCCTGGATTGGCGCGGGGCATGGCGCGATTTGTCCCGGCGGATGAGATGGCCCCGGGACCTCCGCGGGGGAGACCTGCTGCTGGTGCCGGATCTCGTCTGGGACAATCGCAACGTCCTTTTTCGCCGCCCCTGCCCGCCGGACGTTTGTCGCGTGGGAATTTTTCACGACGCGATCGCCCTGCGCCACTCTCGCCAGTCCAGGATCGCCGCCTATTTTTGCGGGCGCGGCGTGCGGGCGCTGGCGCACCTCGACCACGTCGTCTGCCTCTCGCGCGAGGCGGAATCCGATCTCCATTATTTTTGGAAGAAATTTCGCGTGAAACCCGTGCCGACCCACGTGGTGCCCTGGCCCGTTCCCTTTGCGCAAAAACGGCCGGAAAACCGGGCCAATTTTGAAGCGAGGGAGATCCTCTGCGTCGCGAGGCTGGAGCCGAATAAGAACCATCTCCGCCTGCTTGACGCCTGCGATCAACTCTGGGGCGAGGGAATCGATTTCAGGTTGCGGCTGATCGGTTGCAAATCGTACCCGGCCGCGGTTCGGAGAATTCAGCACCGGATCGAGGCCCTGCACGCCGCGGGGCGCGACGTTACCTGGAACGCGCATGTTACGGAAGAGGCCTTGCATGCGGCTTACCAGTCCAGTTCGTTCACGGTCTTTCCCTCGCTGCTGGAAGGCTTTGGCTTGCCCGTCATCGAGAGCCTCTGGCACAGCCGGCCCGTCGTCTGCGGAACCAACGGCGCGTTGGGCGAAATCGCGACTGGCGGAGGTTGCGAAACCGGTGAGATGGGCGAGACCCAAAGCCTCAGCCAGGCCCTACGGAGGCTCCTGACGGACCAAACCCGTTATGAGCAGCGATACGGGGAAGCCCGAAGGCGAGAGTATCGTTCTTGGGAACAGTATTGGAATCATCTGCTAACGGCGACGGGGCAGCGATCAGCTTGACGGCCGCCGCCTGCCCGCCGAGGCCGAAGGCCTGAAATCCGGAAACCGCCGCTCCTCCCTTGCCAAAACAAAGGAGATCGCTATAAAAGCGCTCGATGAGCGACCGAAACGAAACCGACGTCTTGACCAGCGCCAGCGCTGGCGTGACGGCGTCACCGCGGCGGCTGGCGAAGAAATCGACCGCCCATAAACGGCTCCTCATCCTGACTTCCGCCACCGGCGCGGGACACGATACCCACGCCCGCGCCACGGCGGCCTGGTGCCAGAAACTTTACGGTTCGACCGTTCAGGTGCGCATCGAACATGTCCTCGAAAACTCGCATCTCTTTTACCGTGGCGGGGTGCAATTTTACAACGTCATCCAGAGGCATGTACCTTGGTTTCACCACTTCTATTATCATCTCGGCGAGTTTCTCGAACTAATCAATCATAGCACGGTCGGCTTCGGCAAGGATTACTGCGTCCGCCTGCTCGAGGAATTCCGCCCCGACGCCGTCTTAAGCGTGCACGGCTGCTTGAACCTGGGCTACTTCGAGTTGGTCAAAGAGGTGCTCGGACCGCGCGTGCGCTGCGCCACCTACTGCGCGGAATTCAGTGGCGGCTACGGTTTCAGCCGCAACTGGGTCAACCGGGGCGGCGACGGTTTTTTTGCGCGGACCGAGGAGGCGGCGGGCGTGGCGCTCCGCCGCCGGGTCGAGCCGCGTAATATCCACGTCGCCGGGCATTGGGCTCCGCCCTCCTTCTATGGACCCGGCTTGAGCGAGGCGGCAAAGGAGGAGGCATTTGGGAAAATGGGGCTGGATCCCCGGAGGTTCACCGTGCTGCTTTCCACCGGCGGGGCTGGAGCGCAAAATCATCTCTCGTTTCTCGAGGCGCTGCGCCCGTTGCGGGATCGCGTGCAGGCCATTGTGCTTTGCGGACGCAACGAAAGGACGCGGCGCAATATTGAGGACTGGGCGGATCGTCAGGGCTCCTTCACCTTGAAGGCTCTACCCTTTACCAACGACATGCCCAACTTATTGCGGCTCGCGTCCGCCGTCGTCGCCCGGGCCGGTGCGACGACTGCCGGCGAGGCTCTCTTGAGCGGCTGCCCAATCATCTTCAACGCCTTGGGCGGAATGATGCCGCAGGAAATTCCGACCTGGCGCTACTTCAAGGCCCGCAATACCGGGACGGTGATCTATCGGCCTGGGGCCATTACGGCCATCCTCCGGCGCTGGCTCGATGATCCGGAGGGATATGCGGCTCTGCGGGAGCGACTAAAACCGTTGCGCCATGCTGTGACGCCGGAGGCGGCGCTGCGCAGTCTGTTGGGCAGATAATTTCGCCCCATTTTCGATCCCTTGATCCCTTTGCCACCGGTGCCGTGATTCTGGTTCGGACGGGCCTGCCCGGCCGGTGCGCGATACCTTAAAAATGCGCTACGCTCCGCGCCCGATCGTCTCCAGGAACTGGTTCACGACCACCGGGGCGGCGCAATACTTCTCGGCAATCCGGCGCGCCGCGCGGGCGTGCTTGACGGGATCTTTCGCGACCGTCTCCAGGGCCGCACGCGCGCTTTCCTCGTCGTGAAAGGAGAGGAGACCCTCGCCCGGTGGATAGAATTCGCTCCAGCCCGTCTCTTGCAGGACGACGGGCCGGCCGAGGGCGAGATAGGTCGCGCTGCGATCGCTGAACCAGCCGCAGCGGGATTCGACATAGCCCTGCTTGGCCACGCAGAATTCGCCCCGGCTTTGCGCCACGTAATCGCGGTAGCGCTGCCACGGCGTATTGAGCGGTCGCGCATCGATGAGACTCCAGCCCGCGTCGAGAAATTTGCCGGTGGTCGGATCCTCGGGATGGAGATCGGTGGCGATCTCGAGCTTCTCCGTCGTCCGGCGGGGCAGATCGACCAGCTTCGCGAATTCCTCTGATTTGTTGCCATACCACCGGCCGTTGTACTCGACCTGCGGATAGCCGTACCAATGGGTGAAGGTGGTCCAGGTCCGGCCGGGCTGGTCGGGATTGGGGTTGGTGAAGTAATCGAGCACAATCGGCACGCCGACGGGCAGCCATTTCTGCCCGGCGAGGGGCGCAAGGCAATCCGCGCGGCCGAGATGGCGCCCGATGGAGACGAAGGTGTCATGGCCGTCGAAGTGCATGTCGGACTGGTAGACCTCGGCCCAAATTTGGGTGAAGGCGGGATCGAGATCGACGTAGACGCGCTCGTTCGGTGCGGTAAACACGTCGCGCTGCTTGAAATGGCCGGAGATGTTGAAAAAAAGTTCCGCGTCGCGCGCGAAATGGATCAGGCGGGGCAGATCAGGCGTCTCGCCGGCGAAGAAAAGTGAGGCGCGGTCCGAGAGATCAAACTCGGCCACCACGGCATTCCAATGCGCGAGATTGGCGCTGACCGCCGGTTGGCATTGCTGGCCGCTGGCATCGATGCATTTGGCGGGCGGGACGTCCTCGACCATCCACACGTCCCAGCCGGCCTGCCGGAAGCCGAGCACCCATTGCAGGAAGGCCCACGTATTGCCCGCCGAGTGCAGCGGATACGAGGCAATGCCGACTCCGATGACGGCGCGACGGGGCATGAGGGGTAACGAAGAAGTTGGAACCTGGATCTGGCAAGTAAGACCGGGAAAAGGATTGTTCCCAACCTCCCAGCTCGAAATTCTTCGTACTCAGTTTAAACCCGGCTCTTAAAATAGTCGATGGTCTGCTTCAGGCCATCCTCCAGCTCGACCTTGGGCTTCCAGGCAAGCCGCTGCCAAGCGCGGGTGATGTCAGGCCGGCGCTGCTTGGGATCGTCGAGAGGGAGTTGCTGATAAATCAGCGAGCTCTTGGAGCCGACCAGCCGGACGATGCGTTCGGCAAATTCCTTGATCGTCAATTCGAGCGGGTTGCCAATGTTGACCGGCTCGTGGAAATTGCACTGGGACAGCTTGAAGATGCCGTCGATCAAATCGGAGACAAAACAAAAGCTGCGGGTTTGCTTGCCGTCGCCGAAGATGGTGATCGGCTCGCCCTTGAGCGCCTGGCCGATGAAGGCGGGCACGACGCGCCCGTCCTTGAGGCGCATCCGCGGGCCGTAGGTGTTGAAGATGCGGACGATCTTGGTGTCGACCTTATGGTAGCGATGATAGGCCATCGTCATCGCCTCGGCGAAGCGTTTGGCCTCGTCGTAAACGCCGCGCGGCCCGATGGGATTCACATTGCCCCAATACTCTTCGGTCTGCGGATGCACGAGCGGATCGCCGTAGCATTCCGAGGTCGAAGCCAGAAGAAACCCGGCGCCTTTGGCCCTGGCCAGGCCCAGGGCGTTGTGCGTGCCGTGCGCGCCGGCCTTCAGCGTCTGGATCGGCAATTCGAGGTAATCGATCGGGCTGGCCGGTGAGGCCAGGTGGAAGATGAAGTTGACGTCGCCGGCCACTTCGAAGTGGGTGCTCACGTCATGCTTCTGGAAGCTGTAGTTGGGGTTGCTCTTAAGATGGTCGAGATTGGCGGGATTACCCGTGACAAAATTGTCGACGCCGACGACGCGATACCCCTCCGCCAGCAAACGGTCGGTCAAGTGACTGCCGAGAAATCCGGCCCCTCCGGTGACAACTGCGGTTTTCATTGGGTGAAACTCTACAAGTATTCCGCAATTTGACTAGAACTGATTCGAAGGCATCGCTACTGGCACAGCGGCGGCTATTTTAGGGCGTGCCCTCAAAAGACGGCCCGGCCGATCTGGCGAGACGATTTTTCCCCACCCCAAGGCGCGGGTAGGGAGCATGCCCCTTGCGGTCTTCGACCGAGAAGCAACGCCGGGGCGGAAAAAAAGCGCCGCAGCGCGACCCTGTCCGGTTTTGGACATGTTCTAGGAGGGTAGGCCGTCTTCCGCCCGCGCCGGGATGAGCCCGCTCTGGCGCGCGAAATTAAAGATGCCGCCCGCGTCGATGACCGGCTTGACCTCGCCTAACGGCTTGAGCTTGTAAGTCTTGCCGTTGGCGCGAATTTCGTCGTGGTCGAAGTCGACCTCGACGTGATCGCCGGTCTTGATTTCCTGGCTGAGCGGCACGGTGCTTTCGTAGGGATAGAGCTCGCCCGTCGCGATCGAGTTGCGGAAGAAAATGCGGGCGAAGCTTTCCGCCACCACGACCTCACAGCCCGCGGCACCGAGCGCGATCGGAGCGTGCTCCCGCGATGACCCGCAGCCGAAATTGCGGCCGCCGATGACGATGGGGTATTTGGTCTTGGTCTTACCTTCCTCGACATAGCGCGCGGGATAGAGCGCATCGGGCAGGCCGATGAGGGCGTAGCTGCCGAGTTTCTCGTATTCCTCGGGAATGGTGGGCACGAGCGTGAGATATTGCGCGGGGATGATCTGGTCGGTGTCGATGTTGTTCTGCACCACGTAGGCGGCCCCGGAGATGACGGTTGGCATAAGGGCTCAAATTAGCAGAAGTGGGCCGAATCGGCTACTGCGTTGTGGGTATGGTTTCACGCAACGACGCAATGACCGCAAAGAAAAAGGCAAACGTTGATTTCAAACTTTGCGACCCTTGCGTCATGGCGCGAAACTTTTCCTTAGCCGCCCAAGCGATTATTTATAGTAGAGGTCGTAGGTCGCGGTAACTGTCCCGCTGATTTCGATCTTCCCGGCTACTGGCGCGGGCGTGCCGCCGCTGTAGGAAGCCGCGCGAGCCATCATCATCACCGGGCGCGGGCCGATATCGGCTGTACCTTCCAGGATTTCCAGCGGCTTGTCGATGTAGCAACCGGCCGTGACGGCGAGGTCGCTCGCCTTGTCATGGGCGTTGAGCAGCGCCTCCTTCAGCGCGTCGCGTTTCGTGGCTCCCTCCTTGGACGACGCGTAATCGACCGATTGCACCTGCAAGCCGTCGAGTTTGGAAAGCGCGTCGGCGATCGGCCCGTACTTGTCGAAATCGGTCAGCGTGAAAGTGAACTGCGTTGAGCAAGAGTAAGGCTTCTCCGCGGCGAAGCTGCTCTCAGGCGCATAGATGTTTTTATCGAAGCGAATTCCGCCCGTCTGCAAATCCTGCACGGCCGCGCCGAGTCCCTTGATATAAGCGAGCGCGGCGGTGAGCGAGGC
>Ga0116229_10007376_pt1 | contig 17438 bp, 14 predicted proteins | sample S1TSphgellanicum_3_FD_87313 | JGI IMG/M metagenome (GOLD analysis project Ga0116229, IMG submission 87313) | Host-associated microbial communities from peat moss isolated from Minnesota, USA - S1T2_Fc - Sphagnum magellanicum MG | ecosystem: Host-associated > Plants > Peat moss > Unclassified... | reverse complement strand
TAATCCTCCATATTTCCTCCATTATGGAGGACTTCCGATTGAGGTCAAGTGCTCTGGATCCAGTGCCTGCGCTCACGCCTCGCCGTCGGCATTCAACTCGGCATTCGATGGTCGCGGCCAAGGCGAAGGGTCGAATCGCGCCGGCGACGCCATTTCATGTCATCCATATGACATAACGCAGAACCCACACGCCTATCGTGTTTTCGCGTGCATACCGTGCTCACATCGATGGCTGTATTGGTGCGAGTCATCGTGTATGTTTGGATTAAGTCGAAGGGATGATCGCAGGACGAAGGCCGAACAGGCGCACCCTTGCGACGAACGACACGACCGACTTGCAAAAAAAACGCCAGGGGGTTTCCAATGAAGGGTCTTATTGTCCGAGCTTTTTCATCCTGTACCCAGTCTCGCGCCCGTGCCGCGAGCCGGGCGCGCTGGTGCACCGCGGCCCGCGCTCTGGCTGCGGTTGCCTTCCTGAGTTCGACGGGCGTCGCCCTCGCCGCCGGCTCCGACGCGGCGGCACGCATCACACAACCCATCGACGCGAGCCACCTCGTCGTCGCGGGCGGTACTCCCGCGCTCGCCAAGTCGAGCGTCGATCTCGGCGCTATCGACGGGAGCCTGCCCCTCGAGCACCTGCACCTTCAGCTCACCCGCAGTGCCGAAGCGGAACAGGCGCTCGAGACTCGGATCGTCGCACTTCAGGATCCGACCTCCGACCAGTATCACCACTGGCTCACCGCCGATGAGCTCGGGGAAAAATACGGACCCGCGGAGGCGGACATCGCCGCCGTCGAGGAGTGGCTCACCGCACAGGGCCTCACGGTGAACGGCGTGACCAAGAATGGTCTCACGATCGATTTCTCCGGTTCGGCAGCGACCGTGAGCAACGCGTTCCGGACCGAGATCCACGCCGTCGAGGTCAATGGTCAGCGGCATATCACGAACGTGACGAGCCCGAAGATACCGGCGGCTCTCTCCTCCGTCGTCGCTGGCATCGTGTCGCTCAACGATTTCAAGCCGAAGTCCCTCATGGTGAAACCGAAGACGAACTTCACGATCAAGTGCACGGGATGCCCGGACGGCTTCGACGGCCTGCCGCTGTATCTCGAGGCACCGGCGGACTTCGCCACCATTTATAACGTGGCGCCGGTTTACAAGGAACGCACGGGCAAGGGCGTCACCGTGGTCGTGCTCGAGGACACGGACATCCAGTTAGCGGACTACAAGGCCTTCCGCACCGCGTTCGGTCTGACGAGCTATGCGGGAACTTTCTCTGAGATTCACCCGGGTTCGGGCTGCGCTGACCCTGGCTACAATGGCGCCGAGGGCGAGGCCGCACTCGATGCCGAGTGGGCCGGTGCGATCGCACCGGGCGCGACCGTGCATCTTGCCTCTTGCGCCGACACGACGACGAATTTCGGCGCCTTCATCGCGGCTCAAAACCTGCTCGATTCAACGGCGCCGCCGGCGATCATGAGCTTGAGCTATCTCACCTGCGAGGCGCAAGCGGGGCCGGGTCCGAACGGCAACGGCTACGTGTACGGGCTGTGGCAGCAGGCGGCCGCCGAGGGCGTGTCGGTGTTCGTGTCTGCGGGTGACGGCGGCGCCGCGGGCTGCGACGACTTCGACACGGCACCTTATGCGACCGCGGGCATTGCCGCCAACGCCTTTGCCTCGACGCCGTACGACACGGCCACGGGCGGCACCGATTTCCTCGACACTTCTGAAGGCACGGTCGGCAACTTCTGGAAGTCGAGCAACAGCACGTCCGAGGGATCCGCGAAGTCCTATATCCCGGAAACACCGTGGAACGATACCTGTGCGGGCAAGGTGTTCTATGAGTATATCGGCTACAGCGACCCGATCAGTTCTTGCAACAGCGCGTTGGGCTCCGAGTTCATCGGCATCGTCGGCGGCTCCGGTGCACCGAGCTACGTCTACGCGAAACCGACCTGGCAGAAAAACACGTTCGGCAACCCGAACGACGGTGCCCGAGATCTCCCGGACGTGTCGCTGTTCGCCTCGAACGGCTTCTGGTCGCACGCGATCGTGTTCTGCATGTCGGATCCGAACGAAGGGGGTGCGCCTTGCAATTACAAAAATCCCACCGACGTGCTTTTCAACTCCGCCGGTGGCACCTCGTTCACGGCCCCGCAATTCGCAAGCATCCAGGCGCTGATCGATGAGAAAGCGGGTGGACCCCAGGGCAACGCCGCACCCATCTATTACAAGCTGGCGCAGGCCGAGTACGGGACCGCTTCGAAACCGAACACGAGCAAGATCACGGCCTGCAACAGCTCGAACACCGGCAGTGGGTCGAGCGCGTGCGTCTTTCACGACGTCACGTACGGCGATAACGACGTGCCCTGCTTCGGACCCGTCGATTGTTACAATCCCGACCCTACAAACGATCTCGGCGTCCTGTCGACATCCGACACTAAGCTTGCGATCGCGTATCCCGCCTATGCGGGCTGGGATTTCGCGACGGGCTTGGGCACCGTGAACGTGGCCAATCTCGTCAACGCCTGGCCTTGACGAGCACTCGAGCGATGGACGCACGGGACAACGTGACCGACCGGTCTTAAGTCCCGGCGGCAGCGCCGGCTCCGAGACGATCCGCCCCGTCACTCGAACACCGAGTGACGGGGTTTTTTTCTGAAGTTGCTATCCGATGGCAGATCCGCGACCATCGCGTCGAACGGCAGGAGCACGGCGTGAATTGGCATGCGTTCGGACGAGCGGCACTTCTCGCGTTCCTGTTGACGACCGGCTCCGCCTTCGCGGCAGAAATGCACATGCGTGTCATTCCAATCAACGATCATCTTCTCGCTTTTTACGACGGGCGACCGCCCGAGCCGGCGACGCCGGCCACCGATCACAACTGGGCGGATTTTGGTGCCATGAACGTCGGCGTCGCCACGTACGTGATTCATCGTGGCGATCGGGCGCTGGTCTACGATACCTACCCGAGCGTGCTCCAAGCACAATGGGTTCGGGATTACCTCGCGAAAATCGGCATCAGGCACTTCACGCTCGTCAACAGCCATTGGCATCTCGACCATGTCGGTGGTAATGCCGTGTACGCCGATGTCGACCGAATTGCGACCAAGAAGACCCTCGAACGGCTGACCGCGAAGAAAGCCGCCATCGAAGCGGGCACGGAATGGGGACCGCCGGCGATCTCGCCCCTCGTCGTGCCGACCATCGGCATCACGGCCGACACCCTCTTTCGTGTCGAGGACATCCGGGTCGACTTGCGGCCCGTGAACATTCACTCGGTGGACGGCCTCGTCATTTACCTCCCGGAGGATCGTCTGTTGCTCGCGGGGGATACGCTCGAAGATACGCTGACGTTCATCTCCGAGCCGGATGAGATCGCCGAACAGTTGAAGAATCTGCAAAAGCTGAAGGGCTGGGGGATCGATCGCATCTTTCCGAACCACGGCAACCCGGATGTCATCGGGAATGGCGGGTACCGAACGACATTGATCGATGCGACCGAGGATTACCTGCGGCGCATGGTCACCCGGGCTCACGAGCCCGACTATCTCAAGGGGTCGATGGACGAGTACGTTCGAGACTCCGTGAGAAAAGGCTGGGTGACCCCGTGGTGGGCCTACCGAGACGCCCACGCCAACAATCTGTCGGTGGTCGCGAAGGCCTACGAGAACCACCCGCTGCCAACGCTGACAGGACCTCGGTAGCGACTCCGCCCCGCACCACCCTCCCGGGCGCCGCGGCTGGCCGACGTGCAATCGACTTCCACGGTCAGACTTGCACGTCGGGCGGGCGCTGCCCATCATCGTGCGCCAATCGATGAAGGAGTCTCGCCATGGGAACAACTGTCTCGTTCAAGCGCCCCGACGGGAAAAGCGTCGAGGGGTATCTCGCCGAACCCGAAACGACTCGCGGCGCCGCACCGGGGGTCGTCGTGATTCAGGAGTGGTGGGGTTTGAATCTCCAGATTCGGGGCGTCGCCGATCGCCTGGCCACCGCCGGGTATCGTGCGCTCGTCCCGGATTTGTATCGCGGCAAGTCCACCGTCGAGGCGCAGGAGGCGCACCATTTGATGACCGGCCTGAATTTCGCGGACGCGGCCGGCCAGGACATCCGCGGGGCCGTGCAATATCTCAAGACCCAGAGCAGCAAAGTCGGCGTCACGGGCTTTTGCATGGGGGGTGCGCTGACCTTGTTGACCGCCTGCATGGCGCCCGAGATCGACGCCGGCGTGGTGTGGTATGGGTGTCCGCCGCTCGAGTACCTCGATGCCGCGGCCATCAAGGCCCCGCTGCTCGGGCACTGGGCGACGCAAGACGAGTTCTTTCCGATCGCCACGATCGACGCGCTGGAGGAAAAGCTATCGGCGGCCCAGGTCAACGTCGACTTTCATCGCTATCTCGCGCGGCATGGCTTCGCCAATGAGACCGCGATCGGGCCCGGGCGCATCGCCGCGACTCAATACGACCCCGTCTGGGCGGCTCAGGCCTGGGATCGTACCTTCCGGTTCTTCGGCCACTGGCTCGGCTGACCTGCACCGCCCGCCATGGGTGACGCCGACCTCAAGGCGGCGATAGAGGCGTTCGCGGCCGGCCGCCTCGCCGAGGCGCGCGCGACCTGTGAAGGGCTGCTGGCGATCCGAACCCGCCACGCCGGTGCACTGCACCTCTTGGGTCTGATCGCTCACCGCGACGGCGATCAGAACCGGGCGCGTGATCTGCTGCGCAAGGCCACGGAGATGCCGGAGGCGACGGCGCTGCATTGGCTCAGTTACGCGGAACTTGCCTGCAAGGACAGCGACGCCGCGGCGGCGATGCACGCGACGCAACGTGCCGTCGAACTCGACGGCCACTCGGCCTTTGCCGTCTTCTGCCTCGGCAATCGATACCTGGAAGCGGGGCAGCTCGAGCCGGCGCGAAGCAGCTTCGAGCGCGCACTTGCCCTTGATCCCAACCTGTGGGACGCCGGCGCGAATCTCACGGCGGTCGACGCCCAACTGGGTGACTATGGTCGAGCGCTCGAGCGGACCGAACGCCTACTCGCCGCACGGCCGGCGGACCTCAGGCCGGCCCTGCTGGCCGCAGACATCGAACTGCAGCTGGATCGTCCCGCGGCCGCCCTCGCCCGCTTGGAAGCGCTCGCCGCGCACACCGGCGACGATGAACGCCGGCACACGCTGCAGGCCCACGCGCTGCGGCGTCTCGACCGCCATGAGGAGGCCGTCGCGCTGTGCCGCGAGGCGCTGGCGATGGGGCTGCAGTCTCCGGAGTTGCTACGTGCGTATGGGCTCGCCTTGCATTTGTCGGGCCGCGAGGACGAGGCTCTCGATCGGTTCGAGCAGGCCGCGCGCGGGGCACCCCCGCTGACCGCGGCCCGAGCCCTGTCCGACAAGGGGGTGTTGCTGAACGACCTTGGGCGCCTCGACGAGGCGCGGGATTGCTTCGATCGGGCGCTGCGGCTCGAGCCGCGGCTCGCGGAGGCGTTCTACAACAAAGCGGCCGCGGTGACGTACGCGGCCGGCGCCCCGGACATCGGCGCCATGGAAGCCCTGCTCGGCGAGAATCCCCCGTATCACGACCGTTTGCTGTTGCACTTCGCCCTCGGCAAGGCCCACCTCGACGCGGGCAACGCCGCGGTGGCATTTCGCCACTGGCATGCCGGCAACCGCATGAAGCGCGCCATCATCCACCACGATGCGGCGGCGGCGTCACGGCAGATGCTCAGCATCGCCGCCCAGCCGTTGCGCCGCGCCGCCGACGCGACCCGCTCGGCGCTGCCGGTGTTCGTCGTTGGAATGCCGCGCTCGGGCTCCACTCTGGTCGAACAGATCCTCGCCTCCCACCCGCAGGTGCAGGGCGGCGGCGAACTGCTTGGCTTGCGGCGGATCTTCGAATCCGCCGTCGACGGGGACGCCGAGGCGACGCGGGGAGACGCGGCGCTTGCCCGATTGCGTCTCGCGTCGGCGAGCGCGGATCGGGTCATCGACAAGGATCTGCAAAATTTCCTGCATCTCGGGGTGATTCACCGATTGCTGCCCGAGGCCCGCATCATTCATTGCCGGCGCGATCCGCTCGACACCTGTGTGTCGGCCTATACGAAACTGTTCGCGGGCAGTCTCGGCTTCGTGTACGAGCAGACCGAGCTCGGGCGCTATTATCGGGACTATCATGCATTGATGGCGCACTGGCGCCGCGTATTGCCGGCCGCCCGGTTCCTCGACGTCGATTATGAGTCCCTGGTGACCGATACCGAGACCGAAGCCCGGCGCATGCTCGCGTTCTTGGGTCTTCCCTGGGACACGCGCTGTCTGCAATTCTTTGCGACGGAGCGGACCGTGAACACGTCAAGTTTCGCCCAGGTTCGCCGACCCCTGTATCGGACGAGTATCGGTCGGGCACGCAGCCTGCGAGCGCACGTCGAGCCGCTGATCGATGCGCTCGGTGATCTCGCGGTCGGCAAGGATTGAGGCCAGATGACGGCGGACGAACTGCTCGAGAAGGCGACGCTGCAGCATCGCGCGGGGTTGCTCGCGGAGGCGCGTGAGCTGTACCAGGCCGCGTTGGCACAAGCGCCCGAGCACCCACTCGCACTGTTTCGCAGCGGCCTGCTCGCGCTGCAGACGGGTCACGCCGAGGCGGCGCTGTCCCTGACGACACGCGCCGCGGCGATCGCGCCCACGGAGCCGCGCTATCACCTGGGTTGCGGTCAGGCATTGCAGGTTCTGGGGCGCTGGGGCGAGGCCGCCGACGCCTACCAGCGGGCGGTCGATCTCGATGCGTCCTCGAGCGATGCGAGCTTCGCGCTGGCGGTCTGCCATGACCGTCTGGGCCGACCCGCGGCGGCGCAAGCGGCCTACCGGCGCACCCTCGAACTCGATCCCCGACATGCGGCGGCGCTCGCCAATCTCGGCGTCCTCGCACTGGCCGCGGGCTTGAACGACGCGGCCGTGCAGCTCCTGAGCGACGCGCTGCGCATCGAGCCCACGGTGAGTTCGCACGGCTTGAACCTCGGGATCGCCTTGTGTCGGCGCCGGGATTTCGCCGCTGCGCAACGCGTGCTCGAGGGCGTGTTGGAGACCGATCCGCTGCACGCGGAGGCTCGCTTCAATTTGGGGCTCGCCCTGCAGGGGCTCGGCTTGCCGCGCGAGGCGCTGGCCGAATATCGGCACGCCACCCGACTGCGTCCGCACTATGCGGACGCCTTCACCAATGCCGGCAACCTGCACAAAGAACTGGGCGAATTCGAACTCGCCGCGTCAGCCTACGAATCCGCGGTGCGCGCGGAGCCGGCCTCGGTGGCTCCCCGCAACAATCTAGGGTGCCTGATGCGCACTCTGGGTCGACTCGATGCGGCCGAGGAGCAGCTGCGCGGCGCACTCGCCCTGGATCCCGGCAATGCGGCGCTGCACGACAATCTCGGTAACGTCCTCAAGGATGCCGGTGACGTCGATGCGGCCATCGCCTGTTTTCGCACCGCGCTCGCGCTCGAGCCGCGTTCGGCGGCGACCCACAGCAACCTCGTCTACACCCTGAATTTCGTCGCCTCGCACGCAGAAATCGGCCTGGCCGAGGCCCGACGGTGGGCAGAGCGCTTTGCCGAGCCGCTGCGCGCGCAGCAGCGCCCGCATCCGAACGAGCCCGCGGCGGAGCGCCGCCTGAGGATCGGCTACGTGTCGGCGGATTTTCGCGACCACTGCCAATCCCTGTTCACGATCCCCCTGCTCTCGAATCACGATCCGCGCGCGGTCGAGGTGCATTGTTACTCCAGCGTCGAGCGGCCCGATGCGACGACGCGGCGCATCGAGGCGCTCGCGCAGGTCTGGCGCCCCGTGCGCAGCCTCTCGGATGAGGAGCTCGCGCAGCGGATTCGGGCGGACGCCATCGATGTGCTGGTCGATCTGACGATGCACATGGCGGGCGGACGGCCGCTGGTGTTCGCGCGCAAGCCCGCTCCCGTGCAAATCGCCTGGCTTGCCTATCCGGGCACGACCGGCATCGAAGCCATCGATTATCGCATCAGCGATCCGCGCCTCGATCCGCCGGGCTGCGAATCGAACTACAGCGAGGCGACGCTGCTGCTGCCCGATGCATTCTGGTGCTACGACCCATTGACCGATGAGCCCGAGGTGGGTCCGCCGCCGGCGCTCGAACGCGGCCACGTTACCTTCGGCTGCCTGAACAATCCGTGTAAATTGAGCCCGGCAAGTTTGACGCTCTGGGCCAAGGTGCTTGCCGCGGTACCGGGATCGCGGCTCGTGCTCATGGTGCCGCCGGGCTCCGCTCGCGACAAGATCGGCATGCGGCTCGCCGCCGCCCGCATTGCGGCCGAGCGCGTCAGCTACGTGCCCTTTCGTCCGCGTGCCGACTACCTGCGCGGCTTTCACGACATCGACATCGTTCTCGACACGCTGCCTTACAACGGGCATACGACCAATCTCGACGCCCTCTGGATGGGCGTTCCGGTCATCTCCCGCAGCGGCAACACCTGCGTGGGCCGCGGTGCCTCGAGTCAGATGCACTGCCTCGGAATGCCGGATCTCGTCGCCGGATCGGACGCGGATTTCGTCTCGGCCGCCACCGCGCTCGCCGCGGATCGGCCGCGTCTCACCGCGCTGCGCGCCGGGCTGCGCGAGCGGCTCACGCACTCGCCGCTCATGGACGCGCCGCGATTTGCCCGCAACATGGAGAGCCTATATCGTCTCGCCTGGCGAAATTACGTGGAATCGAGATCACGACGCGTTACTTGATGAAGCGCCTGACCGCCGCCTTGACCTTCGGAAACAGCGGCCGGTGGCCCGTGCGCTTCTCCGCCTTGCGGAACACGTCGCCTTTTTGGAAGGCAATGACGCTGTCGTAGAAGCTGATGCCGAAGGTCTGACGCGTGATGTAATCCGGTTCGATGGCGCCGCGGCTGTGGTCGGCATTCAGGCGGTCGACGAAGTCCTTGGCAATGTTGATGAAGTTCAGAGGATTCGTGGCACCACCGCCGAATTCCTCCCAGTACGCCGTGTGCAGATCCTCGACCATGTAGACCCCGTTCTTCGGCAGGCGGGGATAGAGAAACTCGAACGACTTGATGACGTGCTGCATCTGATGGCTGCCGTCGTCGAGCACGACATCGGGCACGCCGAATTCGTCGATCACGGACTCGAGAAATGCCTCGTCGCTCTGGTCACCGATGCGCACGTCGACGCCGGGAATCTCGTGGGACTTGCAGTTCGGGTCGATGTCGATGCCGACGATACGCGCGAGCGGTCCGAAATAGCGCTGCCACATGGCGAGGGATCCACCCTTGGAGACGCCGATCTCGAGAAACGTCAGCGATTTGTTGCGATACCAGTCGAAATGGCGCTCGTAGATCGGAAAGTAATGCACCCACTTGTTGATGACCTTGCCGTCGTTCGTCGCAAAATCCTGCCAGAGGCTCATCGGGAAGACTCCCATCCGGTGACGCGGTGAAGCGCCATCATCGCATACCGGCTTGCGCGCCGTCGCGCGGCGGCGGCTCCTCGACACCCACGCCATAGCGATAGACGTTGAGTCCGCCGCGGTACCCGGTCATGAGGACGGCCGCGACGACGACCGCGAGGAGCCCCAGGAAGAGACCCGAGGGTCGCCGATCCTGCCCGCCGCCGGCGCCGCGCCAGACGCCGAGCAGGATCACGCCGAACGAGGCGCCAACGGCCCATTTGACATGCGTGCCGATCGCGCGGCGCGCGACGTCCGAGGCATCGAGGCCGATGACCGCCGCCAAACCCGACCCGAGCGCGAAGACGATCGCCACCGCGCCGAGGCACAGATTCCACGTGCCCAGCGTTGCAAGCGTCTGCGCCGCGCGGGGCTGCGGCAGCCATCGCGCGACTCCTAGCGCAGCGGCACCGGTCAGCACGAGGGCCAGTGGAAAATGCACGATCATCGGATGCCACGGGATCATCGCGTTCACGACGCGGCCCGGGCTCGATGCCACGCGAGCGTGTCGGCGACGGCACGGTCGAGCGTGAAGCGCGGCTGCCAACCAACCTCGGCATGCAGTCGCGCGAGGCTCGGCACGAGCAGGGCTGGCTCATCGGGCGGGGCAGCGCGCGCACCGAGTCGGATGAGTTCCGGGTGTCCGGCCTGCCGTGCGATGAGCCGCACGAGTTCAGCGACCGACACGCGCTGCGCGGAGCCGACATTGACCGGACCACGCACGTCGCTGTCGAGCAGTTGCACGAACGCCTCGCCCACGTCCGCGACGTGCAGGAAGCTGCGGATCTGGCTGCCTGGCGTGCAGTCGGCAGGCAAACCTTGGAGCAAGCGTCCGATGACCGAGGCGACGAGCCGCTCGGGATGCTCGAAGGGGCCGAACTGGAAGAAGATCCTTCCCCACGCCGCCGCGACGGCGTCGCTGCGATCGAGTTCGCTCAAGCGGGACGCGAGGCGCCGCTTCGCCGCGGCATAGGGCGTCACCCGCGGCGCGTCCGGATCCACGAGCGGCGTCGTGGTTTCGTGACACACACCGGCCTGCGTCCAATCATATTCGGCACAGCTTCCGGCCGCGACGATGCGCCGGCCGCCCGCCGCGACAAAGCGGTCGAACAGGCATTCGCTCGCGCGGCGCCAGCGCTCGTTGTCGGCGCTCGTAGAGTACACGCCGGGTGTCGCAATCCAGGCGAAATGCAGCAGATGACTCGGCCGCACGGCATCGACGATACGCTCGATCGATGCGCCGTCGAGCAGATTCGCGGCGTGCCAGGAGGCGCGCTTCCCGCCGTGCGCTGCGACCGCGTCCGCTTGGGCCGCCGGCGCCCCTGTGCCCGAGCTGACCGCATGCACCTCGTAGCCGAGACGCAGCAGCGCAGGAACGCTCCAGCGCCCGATGAAGCCGGTGGCGCCCGTCACCAGGACCCGTCCCATTGTCATCGCTGCGCCGGATCGAACGGCGCCTGGATCGCGTCGCGGGCGGACATCACGAGCGGTTCGAGCGGCCAGTCGATGCCGATGGTCGGGTCGTTCCAGGCAAAGCCGCGTCCGGCTGCGGCCACCTCTGGGACGGACATGAGATAGAGCACCTCGCTCGCATCGTGCAGGCTGAGAAACCCGTGCGCGAAGCCCTTCGGCACATAGACGGCGCGGCGGTTATCGGCCGTGAGTTCGGCGCCGAACCAGCGTTTGTAGCTCGCGGATCCCGGCCGAATGTCGACGATCACGTCGAAGATCGCCCCCGCGGTGCAGCGCACGAGCTTGTCCTCCTCGTGGGGCGACGCCTGGTAATGCATGCCGCGCAGCGTGGCGCGCCGCGCATTGAAGGACACGCTGATTTGCGGCATCGCATCGGCGAGTCCCCGGGCGCGAAATTCCTCCGCGCAATAGGTCCTCGCGAATAGTCCGCGCTCGTCGGAATGAGGTTCCACGTCGACGATGAAGGCTCCCGCGAGCGGTGTCGCGGTGAAGATCATTCGATCACCCGAATCAGCGGCACGGGAGTGACGAAGCGGCCGCCCCACTCCTCGACGGCGGCGAGTTGCCTGCGAATCTCGCCCTCGAGATTCCACGGCAGGATCAGCACGTAATCGGGGCGGCGGCGCAGCAGTTCTTCGGGCGAGACCACCGGTATGTGCGTGCCTGGAAGCAGCTTGCCCTGTTTGTGGGGGTTGCGGTCGGCGACGAATTCGATGTCGGCCGGCGAGGCTCGGCAGTAGTTGAGCAGTGTGTTGCCCTTGGCCGCCGCTCCGTAGGCCGCGACGCGCCGGGACTCCTGCCGCGCCCGTGCGAAGAAGTCCGCGACCGAGTCCCGGCAGGCCTCGACACGCGCGGCGAAATTCCGGTAGGCGTCGAGTCCGCCCAAACCGGCGTCGGCCTCGCGCCGCCGCACCTCGGCGAGCGCCGCCGTTTCCACGACGTCCGTCCGCGCCGCGTGCGTCGCATAGATCCGCAGCGATCCGCCATGCGTGACCAGTGTGTCGACGTCGACGATGCGCAGGTTGCAACGTGCGAACACGCGTTCCAGCGCATACAGCGAGAGGTAGGAATAATGCTCGTGGTAAATCGTGTCGAATTCCACGTGCTCGATCAATTCGAGCAGATGCGGAAATTCGATCGTGACCCAGCCCTTGGGCTTGAGCAGTACGGCGATACCGGCGGCGAAATCGTTGAGCGCAGGCACGTGCGCGAGCACGTTGTTGCCAATGATCAGATCGGCCTGGCGGCCGGCCCGCGCCAGCGACCGCGCCACGTCGGCGCCGAAGAACTCGACCAGCGTCGGCACGCCGATCCGCCGCGCGGCGGCGGCCACCGTCTCGGAGGGATCGATGCCGAGCACGGGAATTCCCTGCTCGACGAAATTCTTGAGTAGATACCCGTCGTTGCTCGCGAGTTCGACCACGAGGCTGCCGGCATCGAGCGCGAAGCGCCGCCGCGCCATCCGGCAGAAGTCGCGCGCGTGTTCGAGCCAGTCGTCCGAGTACGACGAGAAGTAAACGTAGTCGCCGAACAACTCCTTCGGATCGACGTCGTAATCGACCTGCACGAGCCGGCAGGCGCCGCACACGCGGGCCCGCAACGGATAGCGCCGCTCGTTCGCGACCGCTGCGGGTGATGCCAGAAACGCGTTCGACGGGGGCTGAAGTCCGAGATCGGCCATCGTGACGATGAGTTCGCCGCCGCAGGCGCGGCACCCGGCGACCGGGCCTACCATGGACGGCTCACCCTTCCCATCGCTTCCAGGGCGCGGCACCGCTCTCCCACAAGGCCGTGAGCGTCTGCTTGTCGCGCAGCGTGTCCATGGGTTGCCAGAAATCGCGATGGACCCACGCCGAGAGCTGCCCCTGCGCGGCGAGGGTTTCCATCGGCTCCTTCTCCCAGACGACGTCGTCGCCGCCGATCAGGCCGAGCACCCGCGGATCGAGCACGAAGAAGCCGCCGTTGATGAGGCCGCCCTCCGACTGCGGCTTCTCCTCGAACGACAGGACCCGATTGCCCTGCATGACGATGCGCCCGAAGCGGGCCGGCGGACGCACGCAGGCGACCGTCGCCAGGCGCCCTTCGGCGCGGTGAAAGTCGAGTTCGGCACCGATGTCGATGTTGGCGAGACCGTCGCCGTAGGTCATGCAGAACGGCTCGAGCGGATCGAGATACTTGCCGACCTTGAGCAGCCGCCCCCCCGTCATCGTCTCCTCGCCGGTGTCGACCAAGGTCACGCGCCAGGGTTCGCTGCGGCAGTCGTGGTACGCCACCCGATTCGCCGTCATGTCGAACGTGACGTCGGCCTGATGCAGGAAGTAATTGGCGAAATACTCCTTGACGATGTAGCCCTTGTAGCCGAGACAGACGATGAAGTCCGACACGCCGAACGAGGCATACAGCTTCATGATGTGCCAGAGGATCGGCCGCGAGCCGATTTCGACCATCGGCTTCGGGCGTGTGTTGGATTCCTCGGCGATACGAGTTCCCCTGCCGCCGGCCAGAATCACACATTTCATGGGTGGGTGCTCTCGAGATTCCGATACTGCGATAATTGTGCGCCCGACACGGCGGCCATGTCCTCGCCGGCGGTATAGGCCCGGTACCACTCCGCGGTCCAGGCCAGCGAGGTGTCGAAATCCAGGCAAGGGCGCCAGCGCAGTCGTGACTGCGCGAGCGTCGAGGCCAGCGTCAGGGCGCGCGCTTCGGGCGGCGACGGGCCGGCCGCGGATGTCCAGCCGGGTTTGCCGCCGAAGCTCGCTCCGAACCCGGTGACCACGTCGCGCACCGTGCGGAATGCGGTCGGATCCGGACCGAAATTCAGCGCGCGCGGCGTCGTGTCGGGCGTTTCGACCAGTGCTTGCGCGAAGGCGAGATACCCCGACAGGGGCTCGAACACGTGCTGCCACGGTCGCACCGCATCCGGATAGCGCAGCGCCACCGGCTCGTTGGCCGACAGGGCTCGGACACAATCCGGGATGAGTCGATCCGGCGACCAATCGCCGCCGCCGATCACGTTGCCGGCGCGGGCGGTCGCGATCGGCGCGCGGCCCGCGAAGAAGCTCTCGCGATAGCTCGCCGCGACCAATTCTGCGCACGCCTTGCTGTTGCTGTAAGGATCATGGCCGCCGAGACGGTCGCCCTCCGTGAACGGCCGTCCCTCACCGTCGTTGGCGTAGACCTTGTCGCTGGTCACGATGACGACGCATTGCAGACGGCGCAGCGGGCGCAGCGCATCGAGCAGCAGCGCCGTGCCCATGACGTTGGTCGCGTAGGTGGCGAGTGGATCACGATAGGATTCGCGCACCAGCGCCTGCGCGGCCAGGTGAAACACCACCTGCGGATCGGCGGCGCTCACGGCCGCGGTCACGAGGGCCGCATCGCGCAGATCGCCGATGACCGACCGTACGGGCAACACATCATCGCGCAGGACGCCATCGCGCGGGATGCCATCGCGCCGGCCGGGCGGAGCCGCGGTGTCCAACTGCAACAGGCTCCACAGACTGGGAGCGGTGGACGGCGGCAGCGAGAAACCGGTGACCTTTGCGCCCAAGGTTTGCAGCCAATGGCACAACCAGGCCCCTTTGAATCCGGTGTGCCCGGTCAGCAGCACGGCGCGCCCCCGCCAGAAATCGGCCGGGCTCGTCACATGTCGATCCAATGCGCCGCGAGCGATTCCAGATAGGGGCGCACGCTGCGCAAACGCAGTGCGCCGGCGATTCTCACCTGCCAGTTCAAAGATCGATGCAGGCCCTGGACCAGCCAGAACATCTCCCGGTACTGGGTGCGGCTCGTCGTCGCGTACGCGATCTTGAGCGCATCGCAGATGATCGCGACGGGCAGCTTGTAGATGCGTTTGCGCGCGACGAACGGATCCCGTACCCGCACGACGAAATCCGGATCGTGGGCGAGCAGCCACGAGGCGATACGTTCGATCACGAAGATCTTCATCGGTGTCTCGACCCGACCGCGGTACGACGTCGGTGCCGAGAGGCGTGCGCCGAGCGGATCGCCCGGCGTTTCGGCGATGGCGAACAACGCCTCGGTGATCTTGAGCCAGGCGCGCCAGAAACGCGGCTTCGCCACGAAGTAATTCGAATTCACCGTATTTCGGGAATCCGAGATCATCGCATCGAGGTCCGTGTCGATCCCGAGCCGCGCGAACAGGTCCTTCGAGACCGCGAGCAGACCCGGACACTCCGCTTCACCGTGAGTGAACACGTTAAGATGGTAGGCCGTGTTTTGGATGCTGGGACTGAACAGCACGACGTCCGCGTCGCCGGCATCGCGCAGGAAGGCATGCGCGTCCGCCGCAGAAAGGTTCGTCTTCAACTTGAACTTCGGCGAGACGAAGCCGTAGAACGCCGCGTCGTCGAGCGGTTGCGACAGCAGGAAATTGCGCATCGGCCAGTATTCGTACCAGTCGGGCCGCAGATTCGCGGAGTTGTCGAGCACGAGAAATCCCGGATCCAGCGCCGACGGCGAGGTGTAGTGATTCAGGATCTGATAAACGTGGGACGGCGACATCGTGCAAGGATACCCGCCTTTCACTCGGCTGCAAGCCGCGCCAGAACCTCGGCATAACGTGCGCGATACGTGCTCATGGCATAACCGCGCTCGACGTGCGCATGTCCCGCGGCGCCGAATCGCGCGCACAGCGCCGGGGACTCGATGAGCAGCCGTAGCGCGCGCTCCCAGGCATCGAGATCCGCCGCATGATAACCCGTCACTCCGTCGATGACGGCGGCGGCATTTGCGCCGACCGGCGAGGCGACACAGGGCAGCGAGGCCGCCATGTACTGCAGGAGTTTGAACGCGCATTTGCCACGTGCCCATGCGTCGTCCGACAGCGGCATGATGCCGACGTGCGCGCTCGCGAGCGCGCCGATCTCGGTCGCCGCGCTCCATGCCACCGGTTCGATCCGGACGTCGCTCCAGTCTGGAAATTTGGAACACACGACGCGCAGGCGCAGTTGTGGATGGCGGCTCGCAACGCGCGCGAGGGCCGGCCGGATCATCTCGAGATAAACGAGATTCTCGGGACTGCCGATCCAGACGATCGTGGGCAATGACGCCTTGGGAACGCGCACCGCGGCGTACGCCGCGACATCGATCGAGGTCGGCAGGATCACGACCTCGTGCGCATGCGGACCCGCCGCGGCGGCGAGGACCTCGTTGCCGGCTGCGACGACATCGACCCACCGGCAGGTCGCCGCGAACTTGGCGCGGCGAAACCGCGACTCGTCCGCGGGTTCGCCGAGCCGCCGCGGCTTGCGCACGTAGATCGCATCGTCGATATCGAAGACGCGGCGTCGCGAAAACGCCGCGAACAGGCGCGCTTCGAGGCCGCTCAGCTTGATCTGATGCAGGATCACGACGTCCGCGGAGCGCAGCAGCGCGCGGCGCTCCCAGGTGCGCAGTCCGTAGCGGCCGCTCGGAAAGCGCTCGACGCACACCTCCCAGCGACGTGCGCGCAGCATCTCGACGAGCGTCTCCATCCGATGCCGGAAGGACGGTTGCGAGGGCTGGTAGCCGAGCAGCAGCAGCTTACGCATCGAGCAGTCCTGCCATCGAACGCAGCGCGAGCTCGATGCCGTCCGTGAGCTCGAGCGCCGCCGCTCGGGCGGCGAGCGCGGCGTGATCCGCCTCCGCCGCGAGCAGGCCGCGCGCAGCCGCGACGATGGCTTCTGCATCGAGCGCAGCACCGACCGCGAGGCGCGCCTGCACGCAGCGGCGCGCGCGTTCGACCTGATCCTTGGCGATCGGCACGGCCACGCAGGCCGCGCCGCAGCCGATGGCCTGCAGCAGCGTCGAGCCGCCGTTGGCGATCACGAGCTTCGCGGCGCGCATGAGTTCGACGAGTTCGTGCTGGGGCAGCGCGTCGAGCGCGACGCAAGCCGCGGCGCCTGCGCCTGCGCCTGCACCGGCACCGGCACCGGCACCGGCACCGGCACCGGCACCGGCACCCGTCCGAGCGACCAGCACGCTCGGGGTTCCCGCGGCGGCCAGGGCGCGTGCCGCGTCACCGAAGCGCGCCACGGCGTCGGCGGCGCCCGGATGTCCGGTGGCGCCGCCGGGGACGAGCAGCGCGAAGCCGCCGGACGGAAGGCCGATGCGCTCGAGCAGCGCCGCCCGCAGTACAGGGTCCGCCGCCGGCAGCAGCACGTCGAGATGGCGAATCGCAGGCCGCGCGAGCAGGCGCAGTTTCGCGCGCTCGATCAGGCTCAACGGTCCCGACAAAAATGCCGGATACGCGATCCAATGCTCATCGATGAGCCGCATCCACGAGAGTCGGAAGGCGCGGGCGCGCTGGCGCTGCCGCGCGCTGACGTAAACGATGCGCGCACCCGCGCGGCGGGCGGCACGCAGCTGCGCCGTGCGGCCCGCGTTGTCGAAGACCACGAGATGCGGACCGAAGCGCTCGAGTGCGGCCGTGACGGCCGGCGTCTGAAAGGACGGCGACGAGGGCAGCAGCGTATGCGCGAACGGCGTGGCGGC
>Ga0116229_10007374_pt1 | contig 17439 bp, 15 predicted proteins | sample S1TSphgellanicum_3_FD_87313 | JGI IMG/M metagenome (GOLD analysis project Ga0116229, IMG submission 87313) | Host-associated microbial communities from peat moss isolated from Minnesota, USA - S1T2_Fc - Sphagnum magellanicum MG | ecosystem: Host-associated > Plants > Peat moss > Unclassified... | reverse complement strand
GGGTGGGGGGTGGTGGGTGTCGTGGGGGTGGAAGGTGCAAGTGGTTTTTTTTGGGGAACAATGGGCCCCCAAGTAGACACATCATGAGAAGAAAAGAATGTGAAGCCGCCATATTTAGACAGTAGGTTCCAAAACTATGAAGGACCAAATAGCCCAAAGAAACAAGATCAGAAGGAAAATGAAGGACCAAATAGCCCAAAGAAACAAGACTATAAGAAAAAAATGACCGTCGATGTTGCATATGGTTGGATGCCATGAAAGGATTGGTTGGCATCAAATGTTTGGTAAGTGCATAGTAGGGGTGACCTTTATTTTTACTAGCAAAATTTCATCAAAAATGAAATTAAATGTCAGAAACTCAAGGTTTAAGTGCTTTCAAAAGTTTTCAATCGCCACAAGTGAGAAAAGAAATAGTAAAAATTTGCCAAAATCTTATATTTGTTTTTCCAATGTGTAGCCAAGAATATAGAAGGATGATTAAAGATTTGTAAAGATCATCACCAGTTTTTCTTTTTTTTTTTTGGTCGAAAATTCGCCAGTCTGCCACAAAAAACAAACATTGCCTACAAGGACCCCAACGGAAGATTTTGAGAAATGTTTCATTGTTTATTATTCAAATAATAGCTTTACCATGCTTTTTGAGAGCCCAAGTTACTGGTGGGGTTGAGGTGGCGGTTTAAACCTTCATCATCACCCAAAGTTAACCTTGTTGCAAGACAGACATGATTAAACCTAACTAGGACTTTGGTAAAAGGTCCATGCAAATTATTTTCTCTTGTTGCATTTAAGTGTTATATTTTTGTCATTTCTTGTAGTAAATGTCCATTGTCATTACCTTTGTGCACCTCTTTTTTGACGATTTTGTGTGTTTCGATTAATAGTTGTTAGGGATAGTAACCTAGGGTCCAGATATGGTGCTTTGGGTCTTGCATTTGACATTAACATGGTATTTGAAGTGACGCATGATTCCAAGCCAACGGAATGTTTTCATGCATAGCCCAAGCAACACTTCAGATTGTTACTGTGCCTTCATGGATGGTTGTTTTGGATGTATCATATGCCTATATAAAAGTGCAAGTTTCAATTATAGGCTTAATGTTACCCAAAACAAAGTTCCCAATGATCCTTAGCCCTTGGATGGGATCAAGAAAGGGAAAAGGGTGGGGGATATACATTTGCAAGCATGCCCATCAACAAACAACAGTTGATTATTGTTAGCATCAAAGCAAGAATCTTAAACACCATTAAGGATGAACAAATAATTTACCCAACATTCAATGTGCACCCTATGACTAAATAGGTGTGTATTATGTTCAATTTTTTTTGTGTTTCTTTCTTTTTGTTGTCTCATGGGAAATCCATTGCACAACGAAAGGGAATCTTGTTCAAACTTTAAGTAAGGCTAGTAGAGCATTAGCATTCTTCCCATCGGCCGTGCAGGGATGGTGCATTTTATCCCTCTTGGTGCTTGGAGAAAATCACCCTCTTGATCATAGGCCCCACTTGGAACAAGGAAATGTGCCTTAATGGGACAAATTATGTGTCTTGGGCTTTTGTTGGGCCCATGGGGGAAAGATAACAGTTTGTTTGGATAGGGGGAAAGGTACATGCATGATTCACATAGCAGTTCTATACATATAATTTATGTGTATATATATATATATACTAGTGGGTACCCATGACCTTCGGACACTGTGAAGTCCCCCAAGAGTGAGTGGGGGGGGGGCCGAGCAAAAAAAGACAAAATTATCAAATATATTTGGTTGGTTTTGAGTGTGTAGTCAAAGATATAGAAGCATGATTATAATTGTTTACTTCATTTCCGGCTTTATAGCCAATTTTGGCACAATCTTCTTGAGGAAGGTCGCCACATTTTTCTATGGAAGATCCCCGCTGTGGCTACAAACAAAAAATCTTTAAAAAATAAAATAAAAAACAACACTGCTAGGGACAACCTAGGGTTGGTCACTCCTGGCAACTACCTCCTTATTATGAGATAAATTGCCACATGATTGTCTCCTCCATTCCATGGATGGATGACGGGACCCCCACCCCCAATAGAAAAAAGAAAAAATTTCTCCCTTTCCCGCTCTCCCAAAACCCAAAAAAAGGAAAAAATTGGCTACATTGATTGCATATTGAGCCTTCCTCAGTGCCTGCCTGAAATTTTTATTATGGGCCAATACCCCTTCATAACATGATGGATACCTATTGTGCTATAAATAGGGCAGAATGGACAATTCCCTGAAACAGTGGAGTTTTGCAATTTAAGAAGGGCCCGCGCCTTCCCCTTCTTTGCCTTGGATGGATGGAGGGACAGATGGATGACAGGATGGACGACGGGACGGATGGATGGAAAGGACGACCACCCAAGGATATTATATAAGTAGATATGTTTACAGGTGTTAGGATTTTTTTAATAATATTTTAGATGTGGTTTCTTCTCAACCAATTCTTACTCCCTCCCCCCCTCACCCCCCCTCCTACTTTGTACAAATGGTTCTTTAACATAAAATTTCATTTCTAGAATATTTGTATTAAAATTATTATTTTTAATGAAATTTTTTTTATTATAGGTCTTGAGAGTACTATTCCAATGACCAACATGGAAAACAAAACTTTTTATTGTAAAATTAAATACATATGTGATCATCATGTTTCCATAATTTCATTTCATCCATATGAACCTTGAAATTTGACTAGTCCTCTAAGTCCACTTCAATCTTAATCAATTCAATTCAATTCAATTATAGAGTATAGTAGTTTAATGGATTTTTGGCCCCTAGATAATAGGTCTATTTTTATAAGAGGATTTTTGGGAGATGATATGTTGACTTGTGTTGAAACTTGAGATTAGTTATAGAGTTATAATATCTTGAAGGATTTGGGTTTCTTTTATAGGATTTTTTGAAGATTATATTTTTGCGTGGTGAAATATCTGAGTTTCCATAATTCTTCTTTTGCCTTAAGATACTTTTTTATGTAAATGGCAAGGCCACAGTGTGACACACCCCTTATTAGCCCTTTAATTGACGTTTGATCAAAACATTCCCAACTGGGAGGACCCTGGTCATGCAATCACATAACTGCGGCAAAGTCATGTAAAATGTTGGAATTTTGAAATTTTGACTTGTTAGAGAGTTGTCAGGAATTTCTTGAAGTTGAATGTTTGAACTTTAGAAGAAAAGAAATTTGGGTGAGAAATGGAAAATGCCCACCAATCAAAGTGCAATTCTACTACTAATTACCAATAACTTCAAAATTTTCATGCTTTTTGAAATTTTGATCAAGCTATCATCCTTCATTGATGATAAAAATTCTAAGGTTGGTTAGATAAAAGGCATCCACACTGAAAAAAGCCATTGGCAAACTGGGAGCCATAATTAGCACCTAGTGCTAGCTCCCAGGCATAATGGACTAAATGTGTGGCTTAGGTAGGTCTTAACATAGGAGCTTTGGAGGACCTTAACAAGGTTAATGTTCTTGAACCAAACAATGCAATCACTTTGCGATGGCGTGGAGATGTCAAAAAGGTGTTGGAGGATTATCAAGGAACTCTAGAGGACCTTGACAAAGCTAATGTTCTTGAACCATGGAATGCAATCACTTTGCAAAATCATGCAAATGTCAAATGGATGTTGAAGCATTCTCAAGGAGCATTGGAGGACCTTGACAAGGCTTATGTTTTTGAACCAAGTAATGCAATCACTTTGTGATGGCGTGGAGATGTCAAAAGGATGTTGGAGGATTATTAAGGAACGCTGGAGGACTTTAACAAGGTTGATGTTTTTTAACCAAACAATGCATTCATTTTGTGATGGCGTGGACATGTCAAAAGGATGTTGGAGGATGATCAAGGAGCTTTGGAGGACCTTGACAAGGCTAATGTTCTTGAACCAAACAATGAAATCATTTTGCGATGGTGTGGAGATGTGAAAAGGATGTCAGAAGATTATCAAGGAGCTTTGGAGGACCTTAACAAGGCTAATGTTTTCGAACCAAACAATGAAATCACTTTGCGATGGCATGGAGATGTGAAAAGGATGTCGAAAGATTATCAAAGCGCTTTGGAGGACCTTAACAAAGTTGATGTTCTTAAACCAAATGATGCAATCACTTCGTGATGGTGTGAAAATGTCAAACAAAAGTTGAAGGACTACCAAGGAGCCTCAAAGGACCTTAACAACGCTAATTTTTTGAACCAAACAATGCATTCACTTTAATAATTCATGCCTACACAAATTGAAGTTTGAATAACTATCAAATCGCATTGGATGCTATGGAAAAGGTTAATGTTCTTGAACCAAATAACCATTTCATAGTACAAACTCAAAATTGGTTGAAATGGATGTTGATTGAATACTAACCTATGATAGAGTCCTTATAATGCAATTCGAGTATTCGACCTTTCGCACATGATGAATTAAAGTTTTGGAATTTTTTTGAGAAAGGATTATTTGGAGAAGTGTACGAAAATCATTGGAAAGGCATAAAGATTGCGATTAAAGTTTTAAATTGGAGTGGCTCCCATAATGAAGGTGTAAAAAAAAATTTCACATTAGAAGTGTGCACTTTGGGGTTAACCCAACATATCAATTTGGTTCGACTTTTGAGCTATTGTATTCAAGGGTTAAACCACATGTTAGTGTATGAATACATGTCAAATAAATCTCTTGATGGCTCTCTTGTGACAAGCTTTTGAATTGGAACAAATGAGTGTCCATAATTATAGGAGTTGCTCAAGGATTGGCATACTTACATCACAAATGTAATCTAGCCATTATTCATCTTGACATCAAACCAAAAAACATCCTTTTGGATGAATATTACACCCCAAAATTTTAAAAACACCAATGAAAATGTGGTATGTGCCTTCCCATTTTTTCTTTTTCATTAATTATGTGCATATACATTATATATAAACAAATATTGATTCAAGTTTTGAAACTTTTGTGATTAAAAATAAATTCAAAAATAAATTAAGGTTTTCTATTAATATTGTACAACCTTCAATGTTGTAACCCTAACCTTGGGCTCATAACCAAGACAAGGGCTTGTAAAGGTGTGGGCCAAAAGTGGGCCTAGGAGTCACATTTCATGCTCCCGGGAGTCCAACTCCCAAAATGGGAGCTCACTTGGGAGCATGGGGGTTCATTCCCTCCTCCGATGGACTCTTTAATCTTCAAAGATCAATTGCAGGGGTCAAAGCCCATTGGATTGAAAAAAAATTCATATCATTGGAAAGCTTTTGGAATATAGATGTCTAAAATGGGCTCGCATGACCCATTCAGGGTAATTAAAACACAAGTTATGGCCAAAAGAAGGGCGAGAAGTCAAATTGCCAATTTGACTCCCGACCATTAGAAGTCGAGAGATCGCCTTGAATTTCTTGCATGCAGGTGGCATGCCACATAACATTGGAAAACTCTTGACAAGGGCTACAATAGGTTGTAGGCCTCATTTCAATTGGAGGTTTACACACAAAATTATGGGCTTCCAAAGTTACGGAAGTCCCAATTTTGAGAAATTTGGGACTCCCACTTGGGAGTCCAAGGACAAAATGACATTTGGGTGTTGGTCCTATGGTCAGACACAGAGTATATTATAAGGGGGAAGGTGGTGACTTCTCCCAAGTCTGGGCCGTGATGAATCTTGTGAGTTCGTGTTTGACATGAGTTCTCAAATTTCCTAGTTAACATGATTGATTAAATAGTTTTAATGCATTTGCGGCTTTCCAATGGAAATAAGTGTGTCCTTAGAGCAAAAAACAAGGCCCTATGTCAGTGATTTTCCATTCGGAGTGTAACTCTAATCATAGTTGCTTAATGGAACGACATGCTAATTAGGTCAAGAATTTTGTGTGGTCTTTTTTTTAGTCGATTGATCCATAATTTCTGACAGGATATTGGTCTTTTCTTGTCTTTTTGCAATAGTATGTAAAACAGGAAAAGAAAGTGGATCCTACACATGTTCAGAGACATCACATGGAAGCACAAACTACTGAGGCAACAACTCTGGGACTTGGTGGGTATGCGCTATATGAACATCACAAGACTCACGAAATGCACAAAGTTGAGAAACATGAGAAGCATCATCACGAGCATGACCATCATCATCATCATCATTGATGTTTGTTGTGTACCACAAAAGTCTTTGGACCCGTTGATAATCTTGAAAAACTACTTATTAGTGCAAAAATTGAATCAGATACCGTGCCAATTTTACAAAATATTCTATAACATGTAACATGTGGTACTCTAGTAGTAGGCAGGTGGTGGGTGCTCCTAAAATTTTGTAAAATCCAGTCTACATTAAAGATCCCCAAGTGGGTAGACATGATCTTGTCCATCTGTGATCTTGTTGATTGCGTGGTTTTCTAACCACATTATTTGAACTGTGTATCCTGAAAGTAAAACTTTGATGATTTTTCAAGGTTTATTGTTGTTTTTTCTTTGTGAGGACTCGACTGCTGATGTCTGAAGCTGCTGCTAGATGGAATATTTTTATGATTGAATTGGCAAACCTGGGGGACACATTGCTATGAAATTCAGAAGTTACCAAAATTAAATGCCTCCCAAACTCTACCATTTAAGTAGTATTTTTCAATTGAGTTTGTTTGAGAGGCTTTTGAGAATTTGTCTAAAAATATACAAATTCTACCATTCAGGTAGTATGTTTCAATTTACATGAATGGTACATAGACAAATGGGTTGCATCGTGTTAAAAGGCTACTTCCATTGTGTTGTTTACATTCTTATAAGGCACCGGGGATCATATCTTGACGTAATTGTCATCTTCTTGGGACTTGAAAGAATGTAGACTTGAGTTTTTAGGTGGTTTTGTGTAGTGTACACCTGTGTTGGGCGGTTTTCATCTTTTTCAGAAACCCACCAAGCCCGATTCTTACAATACTTTAGGAGAATCAACCCAATTCTTGAGAAAGGGAAAAAATATAATTTTATATTTGCCCATGGGTTAAAGAGACAAGCACAGATAATTTTCAACTATGGTGGTATCAAGATTGGGATGTAGATACCCTGGGTGGTGTTAAAGTGGTTCAATATCACATCCAAGTGAACCAATGGTTCTCAGAGGCCCCCAATGATCACTTAAAATGTCAACTCCTTATGTTTATGCATGATAACTGGCTTGAACCAGTTAACATTATACCCGCCCAACATTGGTGTACATTAACTGTAGTGAACCAACACTCACCAATGCACCATTTTGACAGCCAATAAGAAACTTTTTTCTCATTATAACTAACCATTAAAGTGAACACAATTATAATGGTCCATCCACATTAAGAGGTATGGTAGATAATGTTAAAAATCCTAACACCTACTTACTAATTGTAATGGCTAAAGGGGTCTTTTGACGCACTCCCAAGTTCTTAATTAGACCCAAGTTAAGTTTAAGTTACTCAACAGTGAAATTGTGAAGAATTTGGGGCACACTCTCAACTCTCAGCATTAAAAGGGGTAGAGGGGCATGCTGAAGCTTCGAGATGAGACTAAGAAGAATGACAAGCTTTACTTACTTACTCAAACTTGCATCAAACCAACCAACAAGTTGATTAATTCACTTTCTCTTTACATCATTGAAAAGCTATCAAAGTTTAAATGTCGAAAATGGCCTTACATGGGCCATTTGGACATCTACAACACAAGTATTTCGTGCATAGATTGCTCCTGAAACACAAAAGGTCAAAGCTTGCTCATCAAGTTCGTCATTATCATCCCATGCAAAAGTCAAAGAAATCCATTGTGGCAAGCAAGGTGCAACAAGCAAAGAAGTGACACAAAAGCTTCACATAGGTATATACATAGCAAGGTAAAATCGTACTCCTTTGCACTAGATTCAATTTGCAGCACGCTCTTCTTGTGTATCATGTTCTTCTATCATCATTAATCATTCAAGCACATGCTTGCTTGACACTTTGGAGGCAATACCCTCCAAAAAGCTTACATTAATCAATTTGCTCAATCTTACAATCACTTTTGGCATCTGCCAAGAATTCATTTTTCAGAGCTTTTCAAATGTGCACAACAAGCTGAAGAGAAGACTTTTGTAAGTCTCTGATTGTTTGAAGTCCAAATGACTTCGTGAACCCCAGTGGACTGCAGTCCAAGGAATCAACCTGACTGCATCCATGCATGTGTGGATGGTGGGTGATGGAACCTTGTTGCTACTACACTAAGGTTTTGGTTCTAGAAAATGAAAAACACTACTACTATGTAATCTACTTGCTATCTGTGAAATCAGCATCAATGACATCATCCCCACCACCAGGAGCTCCACCATTAACTCCCTCAGTAGGTCCATCTGCTCCTCCTTCAGGTGCTGCTGGTCCACCACCTGGTGCTGCACCACCTCCTTGACTGTAAAGAGATTGTCCTATTTGCATAACTTCTTCATTAAGAGCAGCTAATGCATCCTTGATGGTTTGTGTTGAACCACCTGCAACAGCATCTTTCACCTCCTTCAACTTTGCTTCCACTTTCTCCTTTACTGGAACTGGTACTTTGTCACCCAACTCCTTCAATTGCTTTTCAGTTTGGTAGATAGTTGAGTCTGCTTGATTCTTGACATCAACTGCCTCCCTCTTTTCCTTATCTTCCTGCCCAAACTTCTCAGCTTCCTTCACCATTCTCTCAACCTTCACAACATCAAAACACAACAGATGATGAGACACAGCACATGAAGTTTGGAACATGTGCAGACTCAAAATCTTTCAACATCTAGAATGCTGTTTGTACAAAACAACATTCTACCATGCAAGGCACCAAATGCAAATAAGGTCTGCAGAAAACTAAGAAAAAATGGTGAAACTCATCAATGACATTTCCAAAGCACTGCGTGTACCTCATCTTTGGGCAAAGTGCTGGCACCAGTGATGGTGATATCCTGCTTCTTTCCAGTGCCCTTGTCCTGGGCACTCACAGACAAGATGCCATTGGCATCAATGTCAAACCGGACTTCAATTTGAGGTACACCTCGAGGTGCTGGTGGTATTCCATCTAGGCGGAAACTTCCAACAGATCTGTTGTCCCTCACAAACTCTCGCTCCCCTTGCAATACATTGATCTCAACACTTGTCTGGCCATCAGCAGCTGTGGAGAATACTTCTGATTTGGAGGTGGGCAAGGTTGTGTTCCGAGGGATGATTTTTGTCATCACACCTCCAAGAGTTTCCAGACCAAGCGACAATGGAGTCACATCCAAAAGCACAATGTCACTGACCTCACCTGCCAGCACACCTGCCTGTAACAACAACCAATGAACACTAGCATCAAGAATTGCATTTCTTTACACTGAGCTGAAGTTCTCATTTCATGTCCTGCAAGGTCAAAACACCACTGCTTCTGGAAACAGATTCAGTTTCTTGTGTTTCCACCACCATGAACTTTCAACTGACAAACTCTAGTGCACAGCAAGCATCAACCCAAAGAACAAACCCAATTGCACAAGTAGCAGCTGAAAATACAGACCTGTACTGCTGCTCCCAAAGCAACAACTTCATCAGGGTTAACAGTGACATTAGGATCCTTGCCAGTCAACCTCTTGACGAGTTCCTGTACAGCTGGTATTCTTGTGGAACCTCCAACAAGGATGACCTCATTGATATCCTTGAATGTGAGTTTTGCGTCTCTCAAGGAATTCTCCACAGGAGTCCGACAACTGCAACATGACCAACCAACAGAAGAACATCTTAGGAAATGCTACTCCAGGGCCTACGACATACACACTCACACCATGTACATTTCCTACTCACACATGAAACAATCATCAAGTGCACATCCCAGAGGAACTTGATATGATGAGGATGGCAAACATGTGCACAGAAGATGTCATAAGAGGTATAGACAGTATTACCGATCAAGGAGATCAGAACATAGCTCCTCAAACTTGGCTCTTGTCAAACTTGTATCAATGTGCTTGGGCCCATCAGCAGTTGCCGTGATGAAAGGCAAGCTAAAAGAAACACAGCACATGCACACCTAACTATTAGCAGCAATCTCTGGGTACTTTCTTTTCAAACCACAAAAACAAACCTGCTCTCTACAGCAAACATCTCAGATTTTCTGGCGAACATTCTCTGAGCAGAAACAAACCAAAGTATGATATGGTAATAAACATACAGCTCAACCTGCCATATAGCATCCACTTCTGACAAACATCCAGTTCCCAGGATAACAGATTCTCACCTGATACTGGTCTGAGTAAGTGAGGATAATTCCATCTTTGCCTTCTCTGCAGTTTCAGTCAACCTCTGCAATGCTTGCTTATCCTTCAATAGGTCAACACCCTCTTGCTTCTTGAAATCATTTGCCAGCCAGTCCACAATGCGCTGTGGAAGAAAAAAAAAGGCCCGGAGAGAAACTGTCACTTGAGAGATCCTCTAAAAAAGAGTGATTATTGCCAGATAAAGGACACACCAGAATTGCCAGAACTGGAAGCACTATATACCTTATCAAAATCATCTCCACCAAGATGTGTATCACCTGAAGTTGAAAGCACTTCAAATACACCGTCACCAACCTCCAATACTGATGACAACAAAATCCACTACACAAGTGTCATGATGATGCAAGCTGACCTACAACCCTCAGATCCATCTCTGACGCAACAAGAGCTTTATCCTGCAGGCTGAGAGTAAACAATGCCAATTTGGAAGGGAGAAGGGAATTGCAACAAAACTTTACCTGAAACATCAAAAGTACCGCCACCAAGATCAAAAACCAGAATGGTTTCATTGCTCTTCTTCTCAAAACCATATGCAAGGGATGCAGCCGTTGGCTCATTGATGATTCGCAAAACCTCCACTCCTGCAATTCGACCTGCATCTTTAGTGGCTGTGCGTTGTGAATCATTGAAGTAGGCTGGCACTGTAATCACAGCCTTGTTGACTTTGTCATTCAGAAACTTGGAGGCGTCTTCCACCAGCTTCCGTAGCACCTGCAGAAACAAAACAAAAGGACAAAAACCCTGATCAGTCTTTTGCTGTTCAAAGCAATGCCCCTGACATCAATCATCATGTTGAAGCCATCTTCAGTGGAGGAGTAAGCACTGTGCAGGCAGGTAAATACCATAGACAGGATACAAAACTTCTCAAGGAGAAGAAAATTGTTTCGGAACCCTATCTCTCTCACCTGGGCAGAAATTTCTTCAGCAGCAAAGCTCTTTCCGATGGCGGGGCAGTCCAGCTTCACATTCCCGTTGCTGTCGCGGATGACATGGTAAGAGACTTGCTTGGACTCGTTATCGATTTCGCTCATCTTGCGTCCGATGAACCTCTTCACGGAGAAGAAAGTATTTTCAGGGTTTACAACAGACTGTCGCTTTGCAATCTGTCCAACAAGCCGGTCGCCATTCTTGGAATACGCGACTACGGACGGTGTGGTTCTCTGCCCCTCCGCATTCGTCACGATAGTCGGCTTTCCACCTTCCATCGCTGCCACGGCGGAGTTGGTAGTCCCGAGGTCAATCCCCACCACTTTCTCCGCTACAACTCGCAACAACGAGCCATTACCATCCTGCTCCTCCCTGCGTCCCCCCCGCCGCACATACCTCTGCGACGAAGTCGACTTCAGCCGCAATCTACAGCCACTGAAACCTGAACCGCTTCTCAACCCTGCGCCAAAGAAAGAGTTGTTGCCAAATGCTGTCACTCCTTTCTTCTTTGCACTTTCTCCTACCAAATCCCCTGTAAAGCCCTTCTTCGCTCCCAAGCAAACACCCAAAATCTGCGCATTCACCGCAGCCACCGCCATCGCTTCTGTCTCTCTACTGAGAATCCAAGAGACCCTTCCCTTCTTCCCCTTCGCAAACTGCGAAGCAAAAAACAAAACGCAATAGGACGACTACAACAACAACAACAACAACTATGCCAAAAGAGAACGAGAGCTAACAAAAAATGGCTCGTTGGAAGCGCACGGCTCTCTTCCTTCTCTATCTGGATGCGCCTTCCACTCGACAACGATAAATTTTCGATTGCTGTGCGGATTTCTTCCGCAGACCTAATCTGTTCGCAGACTTCGCTGTGCAACGACGACGACGACGATGATGACGTCTTCTGCTGCTTCTAGAGAATGTGGCCGGTTTTGGACGCTTTCGGGCCGTACGATCGGCGGCTCGTCGGGCGTGGGTGATTTTGAGTCGTTCAAATGAGGGTAGAATTAAAGTCGAGGGGTTTGGGTACAGAAAGAAATTTACGGTAGGTAAAAGACGGGTAAGAATGGCGTCGTGTTGAGTAACCTTAGTTTGTTCTCACTGCAGTACCCGAACTCAATCGGGGTTGGACGCTGGATAAAAGACAATTAGATGAGTAAAAGACAAGTGGAGGATATCATCCACTGATTGTTTTCTGACAAATTTTGTCATTTTTTCGACAACAGAAAGTGGAATTTTTTGGTAGAAAATGTGGGTTTTTTAGTGTAAATTGGACTAATCTTGTTTTTTTTTTAAAACTCGAAAAATTAGAAAAAAATCACAAATTGGGAAAAAAAAATTAAAAATAAAAACCTCTAATATCATCCCATCAAGGAATGAAATTCTCTTTCAAAAAATAACATGATGAAAAAACAAACAAACAAAGTTTCAATTAACATTCATGTTTTCGAAATTTTCAAAAACACATTCAAGTTGCCAACCAATTTTGAACTAGGGACTTACTTGACCAAAGTGAAATATTTTAAAAGGACTAGTGAATTTTATTAAATATATTACACATATGTCAAAAATTTCAAAATTAAAAGGATAATTATCAAATCAAAAATTATGAATTAAATTAATTATTCAACAAACAACTATCAAAGTCGCCCAAATAGTATGATATTTATATTGGGTCAACTTAGTAGCATATATATTTGATGTTAAAATAATGTAAGAATAGGTTTGAAGTAAGCAAGAAAATAAGGAATTATGTTCACAAGATTTTCTGAAATGGTTGTGTTGAATGAGCCGAGGATCTAATAACCATTAAAAAAAAAAAAAGCATAAATGTAATGCCAACCAAAATAATTCCTTTTTGTCATAGTATATGTTGTATGTATACACCTTATACATTTACAATTCAAGGACAAAATTTAACATGGAATGCGGCATGCAAAAGGGAGACTATTGAAAACTCATTATAAAAGTTGATTTCTTCTTTTCAAATGTAAGTTTGTTGAACAAGGTAAAAAATATATATAGGAATGGTTATAATTAAGTTCAACAACCATTATTGATTTCTTCTCACTTTTTGCAAGGAAATCTTGTAACAAAATTCATCCAATCCTTAGTAGTAATTTTAAACAAAAAAAAATATTTAAATTATTGTTAATTATTGAAAATTTTAATTTTCCTTTTTTAATTGGGGTTTTTTTTTTTTTTTTTGTTGGACATGTCTTTTCATCACAACTAGATGTTTCCTCACACTTTTGGGTGGATGATCTTGGTTGATTTTCATTCTTCATTTTCTTCATATGATTTCAATCCTAAATCTTCACTAATTTTAACTGACGAACTTCATCCCCTTCATTATTCAATTAACCTTACACCAATGGTTTTTTCTCTTACCAAAGATAACACATTACATAACACTAATGAAATGAACAACATGATATTCAAAATCTTTTTTTTTTTTTTGGTTGATTCAAAAATTGGATTGACAAAATCTTTGTTACCAAAATTTACAAAACAAAAACTCAATCATGCAACCAGTATTGGACACAATCAAACCAAAGACTTAATAATTTTTTACAATTACATGGAGAATATCACACATTTGAAAGTTTGAATGTCAAATGTTCCAAATATAATGTAAAACCTAAGGCACTAATTATAGCAATGTTGCTCATACTAGTTTCGAACTTGATCATTCAAATTAGTTTTTTAATTCATGTATGGGTTTTTCAAAATATTAAAAGACAATTTGTGTTGCCATGGCTTATACACAAAATAATAATAATAATAATGATGATGGTTTCAACTTTATAAACCACCTAAACTATTGAAAAATGTAAATGATACATACTATTGACACGATTTCAACCATGGAAAAGTTCAAGATCTTCAAATTTGATCATTATTTATTATTTTTTGAATCATTTGAACTTTCAAAAGAATAAGATATATAAAACTCAAAGGATTCTCCTCTTTGAACTCCTAGATTAGGTGTTGTTCTCACAGTAGGATTATTTCACAATCCTTGTTTAACTAAACTACCATATTAAGCGTTGATTTCAAACTAATGTCATCTTCAAAATCAACTTTTACAAATTATCTACATGATTCAAGATCATAAGAGCCAAAGGGTTAACCTCATACATTTCTACATCATTAACCCAAAACATTATAACTAAAATTTATAGATTGAAAGACAAATAATAAGAGGTTCACAATGTTTAATCAAATATACCTATTCTAAGGAAAATAAAATGAAGTCAAGAAAATATGGATGAAAATGAAGTTTAACATGTGGTGTTTCATCTTCCACTAGCTTGGATATTATATTCATTTGTAAATACTCATATGTATTCATGTCTACTTGTAAATATTCATAGTTCTCATATAAAACCTACTCATAATACAGGCACATGATTAACATTGTGAGGTATCCATGTCACACACTAGCCATTGTTCCTATCTAGAATGCCAAAAGTGGTGAAGTTTTTGTACATTAAACGCCTTTACTAACACAAGTAGTGTTATGTCCAAGTTTCAACAATTCATTTACAACGAACAACAAAGGTTCTAAAATGTCAAGACATCCATCACATAAATAATGATTTTTTTTTCAACCCATATTCAGTTAACAATTCTATCAATTTTCTTTCCATAGCATGACCAATAACTTTTGTTACCTCAAACAAATTAAAATGCCATGCTTTGGCTACTAATTAGTTCTTAAAAAATTGTCACAAGAGCAAAATTGTGATGTGTTCCCTAGAACATCCACAAATCAAAACTTTGGCAAAACATACTCTTGTTTTAGTTTTTCCATCAAGTTAGACAATACCTCTTTTAAAAACTATTTTCTTGAAGGAAAAATCATTCAAGGATATAAATGTCAAATGGTTGGACCAAATACTTTCCACAATTACATAAGCAAATGATTTTTTACCATTAAAAGGCTTACAAAAACTCTTTTTTGATGCACATCATTCTTTTTAAAAAAACAAAATTGTAACAAAGAAGATTGAAATTTAACTTCCAAATATAGTTGGCCATTTTTTACTTTTTTTTCACAATTCTTCTCAATGGACTATTCACTTCCTTCTCAAAACATTTGAAAGTTGTTATACCATTTGTTTTGTAATATGAAATTAAACCTTTTCTTACTTTAATTACGGGATTAAATGCATTGATTAAATTATTGTAACAAAGAATGTATATATAAGGCATAATTTTAGGACTGTCAATATCAACATCTTTGTTATCATTAACACAAAAAAAACTAAACATAGTGCATAATTTATACATTGAAGTTTGTATTCAATTCTTTCAACTTTTGAAGGTTAAGTTTCATTCTTTCTTTTTCATTTTTAGGACCTTTGTTGGTTTATGTTTGAGAACTAAAATAATTTTCAAAGAATTTTTCCATAAGGCCTTTGTTGAAAAAAACTTCACATGTTTCAACTTCAATTGTTATTATGTTTTCATTTTCACTTGATTGTTAAATTTTCACTAGATAGTTATTCAACAAAAAAGGGAGAATACAAAACAAAAGTTTGTTTTTCTAAAATGTAGTTTTAATTTCTCATTTACAAATTGATTTAGTTATCTAAAGCCTACCAAATGAAGCTCACAAAATTACTCATTTGCAAGGTCAAAATAACTCACTTAACTCTTCTTGTTTCATCATGCAAGAAGTGAATATGCAAAATGCAAATGGGACCCAATGAGAAAAAACAAATGATTAACAAATCTCATAAACAATAACAAACACATTGATTGATGTTAGCATGTTGCCATATTAAACAAAGAAAACAAACAAGGAAACAAACTTATAATGAATTTGAACATGAATAAATGATTCGTCAAAACAAATCAAAAGACAAACATTAAACATAAACACAAACAAAACACACATACAAAAAAAATTTAAAACACGTAATTTAAAAAAAAAAACATAAGCATAATTTGTACATGAAAGAATAGAGTTGCTTCAACACTTGTAGTTCCAATTAAGTAGTTTTATGTTTTGTGCTCCCAAATTTGCACAAAACAAAAGGCTAGAAGGATATTAAACTCACAAGAATAAAGTCAAAAAAATAAATACAATAGGAGCCAAGTAGACATGGGAATTAGAGTTTTAAAGGTATTTAAATTTAGTCAACACAAAACACAAAATCAAAGAGGAGCTAGAGGGGACGTTAGAGAGGACAAAGTAGATTCAAAAGGAGAGCCAAAAAGTTGGAAGCAAACACAAAAGGAGCCTAATAGTTATTGAAGGAGCTAAACAACCATGGGGGGAGTTAAACAAGGCTACAAGAAAAACAAACAAAGCCATAAAAAGAGCCAAACAAAAAATGGGAAAAGTTAAATAGATATGAGAGGAGTCAAGCTACCATGAAAAGAATCGAACAAAATCATTGAAAGAGCTAAGAAAGATATGAAAAAAGCCAAGTAGCCATAGGAAGAATTGACCAAAGCCATGGGAAGAGATGAAAATAATCATAAGAATAAATGAGCAAACATGGGAGGAACTAAACAATCCCAAGAGGAGTTGAACAACCATGTGAGGCGTGAAACAACCACCATTAGAGGAATGAAATGGTAGGAGACAAAAAAAATCAATCCACAAATGGAAAAATAAAATAAAAATAGGGGGGGAATTGAGAAAAGGAAAAACAAAAGTGGAGATGGAGCAAAAAATAAAGGAAAAAAAAAGAAGTTTATTATAAGAATTTGTAAGCCACAAAAAAATCACAAAGCAAAGCAAAGCAAAAGAATCCTTAAATTATAAAACAAATAATGCTTTTAAAATCAAATGTTCAAAGGACAAATTAAACACAAATCAATAATCAACAAGATTTTAAAAAATAAAATAAAATTGAGACGTAAACTAAAGTTGGGCTTGTTTTTATCTTCTTTATGAAAGGCTATAAACACGAACATGAAGGTTTCATGCAATGGTTAATGTGGCACTACTTTAAATGTTATTTTTTCTTTGAAAACCTTACCTTAAAAACATTTATAATACCCAGCCTAAGAATTAAAACTAGATTACCCTTGAAGTTAAGTTGAATAAGACCTTACTACATTATAATATTTTATCAAAGTCTCAAATTTTTTAAGGTTATCTAAATTCGAATCAATTCTTAAAGCCAATTCTTACCCCATTGAGATTTAGCATGTCAAATACCAACCTAAATATCACCTTTGGTGATACCCAAAAGTTTTCATGGTGAGAATTAGCTTGAAAACATGGTTAATTTTCACCTAATTTTT
>Ga0116229_10007373_pt1 | contig 17440 bp, 15 predicted proteins | sample S1TSphgellanicum_3_FD_87313 | JGI IMG/M metagenome (GOLD analysis project Ga0116229, IMG submission 87313) | Host-associated microbial communities from peat moss isolated from Minnesota, USA - S1T2_Fc - Sphagnum magellanicum MG | ecosystem: Host-associated > Plants > Peat moss > Unclassified... | reverse complement strand
TGGAATGGCGGTTTTCGCAGATCGAGCCGTTCGAGGCTGCGCTGCGCAACAAAGTCGTGCAGGCCTGCCGCGTCCATCGATAAGCAACCGGGCACGGCGACGATATGATGGCTGATATCGAAGCGCACGACATCGAGCCACACAGGTGAATCGTAGAGCAGAGGGCAAAGGCGAAGCACGCGCAGCAGCGGCGTGTGGGCGAGGCGCGCCTCAAAATGCGATCGCAATGCGCCCACCAGGCTTGCCTGCTGGGATGCTGGAACGTCGAGGTAAAGCAGGGCGCCGATCTGCATCGGCGTCGCGTCGCTCTCCAGCAGCAGCAGAAACTGATCGTCTGGACGTAGGCGTTGCATGTAGGTCCCGCGAAGGCTTGCAAGATATGTGCACGCGCGGCTATTAGAAAGTCAACCTAGTTATCTTCGTCGGTTCCAGGCTTAGCGGGGTAGGAAACAGATGGCCCAGGACAACACGCCGACAAAATGGCTGATCACCGGCGCGGGCACCGGGCTGGGGCGGGCTCTGGCGGAAGCGGCCCTGCAACGCGGGGATCTGGTGGCGGCCCTCATCCGCAAGCAAGCCGCGCGGGAAAGTTTGATGGCCCTGGCGCCGGGGCGAGCTTTGGCGATCGACGCTGACGTGACCGACGCAGCCTGCGTAGCCGAAGCAGTGCAGGCGGCGCACGCCCATATGGGCGGCATCGATGTGTTGGTGAACAATGCAGGCCAGGTGCTGGAGGCTACAATCGAAGAAGCGGATCCAGGCCAGGTCCGCAGGCTTTTCGACGTCAATTTTCAAGGCCCGATCAACCTGATCCAGGCCGTGCTGCCCGCGATGCGCGCCAAAGGCGCAGGCAGGATCGTCAATATAAGCTCGGGCGGCGGGATGGTTGGGCTGCCGGCGATCGGCATCTATTGCGCTTCCAAATTCGCGCTGGAAGGCCTTTCGGAGGCCTTGGCAGGTGAAGTTGCGCCTTTCGGCATCAAGGTGACCATCGTCGAGCCGGGGTCGTTCCGTACCAATCTGCTGATCGGCTCCATCACCAATGTGCCCACCCGCATCCCCGCCTACGAGGAAAGCTGCGGGGCCTGGCGGCGCACCTTGGCCTCGATGGCCGGGCGTGAGCCCAACGACCCAGCCCGCGGCGCACAGGCCCTGCTTCTGCTGGCCGACTCACCCAACCCGCCGTTGCGGCTGCCCTTGGGAAAGGATGCGTTCGCCATGGTGGACGGCAAGCTCGACCAGGTCAGGCGTGACATCGAACCATGGCGCGCAATTGGCCAGGATACTGCGTTTTCAGGCGCGGCCTGGTACACACCGCCGCCTGGTCAGTCCCAGCTTAGCTGAAGCTCGGCCAGCCCCATCACCGGGCCGCCATGGGTGTGCACGCTGAAGCCAGGGGTGACGCGGAACGGCGGCACCCGGGCAAGCCATTCCTCGAACGCAATCTGGATTTCGCGTTTGGCCAGATGCGAGCCGAGGCAGAAATGCGGACCGAACCCGAAGGCGGTATGGCGGATCTGGTTGCGATCCAGATCAAGCGCCAGCGGGTTGGCAAAAGCCTCCGGGTCCAGGCTCGCCAAGGCAGTCACACAGGTTACCCACTCGCCCTTCCTGATGACCACGCCGCCGAGTTCCGTGTCCTGGGTGGTGATGCGCCGTGTGGTGACCGGGGAAAAGCTGCGCAGGCATTCCTCGATCGCGCGCGGGATCAGCGCAGGTTCGGCCCTCAGCCGTGCCTGCACCGCGGGATTTTCCGCCAGATAACGGAAGTAGAAACCGAGCGAGGCAGCGACCGTGTCCAGGCCACCGACGAAAAGCAGGTAATAGATGCCGAGCACTTCATCATCTGTCAGGCCGCGCCCCTCAACGGTTGCGGTCGCAATATAACTGGCCAGATCATCCACGGGCGCGCGTCGGCGACTTTCCGCCAATGCGAGCAAATAAGCCTTGATCGCTGCCGCAGCGGCGATTTTTACCGACATGTCGAGGTTGTTTAGAAGATCGTCTTCCCATTGCAAGAACTGCGCGGACTCCTCGGCGGGCAAGCCCATAAGCTGCAGAAACACCCCAACCGGGAAGGGCCTGCCGAAGGCGGACATGAACGCGCATCCGCCCGCGCCGACAAAGCCATCGATCAGCCTGATCGCGCGGGCGCGCATTTCATCGCTCATGCGCGTAATGGCCGACGGGGAAAACCGCGGATTGAGCAGGGAGCGATAGAGCGTGTGCGCAGGCGGATCGAGCTCCAGCGGGGTGAGCGGCCAGGTTTCGCCCATCAGCGCGGAAAATCCGGTGATATTGCTGCTCGAGAAGATCGCCGGATTGCCGAGCACAGCGCGCAGATCCTCGGCTCTGGTCAGCACCCAGGCGCTTCCGCATTGCGGATCATCGACATTGTAGAAAATGCGCGGCATATCCGCGTGAAGCGATGCGACGGCATGGAACGGGCATTCAGAGATGCCGGGTGCGGCATAAAAACTGTAGGACCGCACCAGGTTCTGCGGCACATGGGTAGGGATCAGCTTGCTGCCGTCGCTGCCCCACAAATTGCTTGCTGCATCGTGCTGACCATCCGGCATGGCATGCTTCCCTCTTATATCAGCGAACTTCATATTGCTTTTGTCGGCCCATGATCGCCGCGCGATCCACCTGGGCTTCGCCGATCGGATTGCCGAGCAGGCAATAATTCAGCCCGGTGCGCAACGCCGCCGTGCGCGGCATGTCGATGGTGTCCCAAATGGCGCGCACTGTCCCTTGCGTGGCGGCAGGCGGTTTGGCGGCGATCTTGGCCGCAAGCGCGTGGGCACGCGCAAACAGGGCATCGGGCGTGCATATTTCGGATACCAGGCCGATGCGAAGGGCGGTTGGCGCACTTATTCTTTCGTCATTGCCCATCAGCGCCATGCGCATCACTTCGCCGAAGGGAATGCGGTAGCGCAGCCCAATCGGCTCCAGGGCCGCTGTCATCCCGTAGGTGACATGCGGGTCGAAAAACTGGGCATCATCGGAGCAGATCACGATGTCGCTCTCATTCACCCAGTAGAACGCACCGCCGGCGCAGAGCCCATGAATCGCCGCGATCACCGGCTTCCAGCACCGGTTCGATTTTGGCCCTAGCCCTTCGCCTGGGTCGATCTGCGTCCACAGATTATCGGCGCCCAAAATATTTTCGGGATCCTTCACGTCGTAACCAGGCGAGAATACCCTCCCCGGCGCCGCGCGCAAAACCACCGCATGGATCTCATCGTCATGCGCGATGTGCTGCCATAGCCTGGCAAATTCACGCACCATCCTGAGATTGAATGCATTGAAAGAGGCCGGACGGTTGATGGTGATGGTGGCAACATGCGCCTGATCCGTCTCAAAGATCAGCGTCTCCCAATCAGCCACACGACCCTCCCCACGAGATAGCTACCTATGTTTGCACCGAGACGGGCCAGTGTCCAGTCTACCCCGTTTAGCCATTGACTGAGATAGTTACCTACCTTACCGGTTTTCGGCAAAGTGGGGTGGTCATGTCAGGCGCGCTGAGCGGCATACGCATCATCGAAATTGCCGGGATCGGCCCGGCGCCCTTCGCCGGGATGATGCTGGCCGATCATGGCGCCACGGTCATCCGGATCGACCGGCCAGGCGGTACGAAAGGCGGGGTGCAGACGGCCCGCGCCGCAGATGTGCTGGCCCGCTCCCGCCACTCCATCGTCATTGATCTGAAATCCCCTGAGGGCGTGGCCGTCGTCGCCGACCTGGCAGCGGGTGCCGATGGCCTGATAGAAGGGTTTCGGCCCGGCGTGATGGAGCGCCTGGGTCTTGGCCCGGCGCCCCTTGCCGCGCGCAATCCACGCCTTGTGTATGGGCGGATGACCGGGTGGGGACAGGATGGCCCCTACGCCCAGGTGGCCGGCCACGACATAAACTATATCGCGCTTGCCGGCGCCCTGCACGGATTCGGCCGCGTGGGCGAAAAACCGACCCCACCGGCCAATCTGGTGGGCGATTTTGGCGGCGGCGGCATGCTGCTGGCGTTCGGGATGCTGGCGGGGATCCTCTCGGCGCGCGCCACAGGGCGGGGCCAGGTGGTCGACTGCGCGATGAACGAGGGCGCGGCCCTGCTCGGCAGCATGATCTGGGGGTTTTACGCACAAGGCACCTGGCAGGATCGGCGCGGCGTGAACGACCTCGATACCGGCGCGCCTTTCTATGACAGCTACGAAACCAAGGATGGCCTGTTCATCGCGCTGGGCGCCATCGAGCCGCAATTTTATGCGCTGTTCCGGTCGCGCACCGGCTTGCTGGATGACCCGGATTTCGATGCCCAATCGGATCGGGCAAGCTGGCCAACCCAGAAGCGGAAACTCGCGATACTGTTCCGGCAGCGCACGCGCGCCGAGTGGTGCGCCTTGCTGGAAGGCAGCGATGCCTGTTTCGCGCCAGTCCTTTCCATGGCCGAGGCGCCCCACCATCCGCATAACATCGCCCGATCGGTGTTTGTGGAGGTGGCCTCCATCACGCAGCCAGCGCCAGCACCACGCTTTTCCTCAACCCAGCCAACCAAGCCTCGGCAGCCGCCGGCGGCGGGCACGGACAGCACGGCCATCCTGGCCGGGCTGGGCTACGACGCGACGCGCATTCGGCGATTAACCAACGCTGGAATTGTCGTTCAGGGCTGATCCCTTGAGGCGAGGCATCGTTGCATCTCGCGGTAAAGCAAGATAACTAGGTAAGCTATGAGGAGCCGCTAGGTGCTTAGAACCCGCTTCACCGAGGCGTTCGGCGTGGACGTGCCCATCGTTCAAGGTGGCATGCAGGGGGTGGGCCGTGCCGAATTGGCCAGCGCCGTTTCCAACGCGGGCGGGCTGGGCATACTCACCGCGCTGACGCAGCCGACGCCGGATGCGCTGCTGCGGGAAATCATTCGCTGCCGGTCGATGACGGACAAGCCTTTCGGAGTGAACCTCACGGTTCTGATGTCGATCAAACCCCCGCCCTATGCCGAATATCGCCAAGCCATCATCGAAGGTGGGGTGAAGATTGTCGAGACGGCCGGCTACAAGCCTGCCGAGCACGTGACCCACCTGAAGGCGCACGGCGTGAAGGTAATCCATAAATGCACCTCGGTACGGCACGCATTGTCGGCCGAACGTATGGGCGTGGATGCCATTTCCATTGATGGGTTCGAATGCGCCGGCCATCCCGGGGAGGATGATGTCGGCGGGCTAATCCTGATTCCCGCGGCGGCGGACCAGCTGCGGGTGCCCATGCTCGCCTCCGGCGGTTTCGGCGACGGCCGCGGGCTGGTGGCAGCGTTGGCGCTGGGCGCGGACGGCATTAATATGGGCACGCGATTTTGCGCCACCGTGGAAGCCCCCATTCATGACAACGTCAAGCGGGCAATCCTGGGCAATGACGAGCGCGGCACCAACCTGATTTTCCGGCAACTGAAAAACACCGCCCGGGTCGGCAAGAATGCCGTATCCGACGAGGTGGTTAGACGGCTGCAGGAACCTGGCGCCACCTTCGACGCCGTGCGCGATCTGGTGGCCGGCACCCAGGGCAGGCGCGTCCTGGAAACCGGCGATATGGATGGTGGGCTGTTCTGGGCAGGCCAGGTGCAAGGCCTGATCCACGACATCCCCACGGTGGCCGCGTTGATCGACCGGATCGTGGTGGAGGCGGAAGCGATCATCGGGCGCCGCCTCTCCACCTTGCTTCAGCCGCACACATATTCTCAGCAGGAGGCGATATAAGCCATGCAGATCGGCACGACAGTTGCGGTGATCACCGGCGGCGCCAGCGGTCTTGGCGAAGCAACAGCGCGCGCCCTGGCGGCCGGCGGCGCAAAAATCGTGATTTTCGATCTGAATGCGGAGCGTGGGGAGGCATTGGCCGACGAACTCGGCGGTGTGTTCTGCCGCGTGAACGTGACCTCCGATGACGATGTCCGCGCCGGGTTCGCCAAGGCGCGTGCGGCATTGGGGCAGGAGCGTATTCTCGTCAATTGCGCGGGGACCGGCAACGCAATCAAAACCGCAGGCCGCGACAAGGCAACCGGAGAGATCAGACATTCGCCGATCAGCAGTTTCGAGCAGATCATCCAGATCAACCTGATCGGCACTTTCCGCTGCATCGCCATGAGCGCCGCCGGAATGCTGAGTTTGCCGCTGACAGCGGATGGTGAGCGCGGCGTGATCATCAATACATCGTCGGTCGCCGCGCAGGACGGGCAGATCGGACAGGCCTCGTATGCCGCGTCCAAAGCTGGCATCGTCGGCATGACGCTGCCGATCGCACGTGATCTTTCCGGCGAAGGCATACGGGTCAACACGATCATGCCCGGCATCTTCAACACCCCGCTGCTGCAAGCGGCACCTGAGAACGTGAAGGCGGCTTTGGGTGCCTCCGTGCCGTTTCCGAAACGGCTGGGCTTGCCCGAGGAATATGCGTCGTTGGCGCTCGAGATGATCCGAAACCTGTATTTCAATGGCGAAGCGGTGCGGCTGGATGGGGCTATTCGGATGGCGCCGAGATAAAGGAAGAAAGGCCTTGTTGTTGGAAAACGGAACCGCTTGCGTGTTCGGAGTTAAGTGATGGCTGAGGCATATATCGTGGCCGCGGTTCGCACCGCCGGCGGCAAACGTGGCGGCCGGCTGTCCTGCTGGCATCCGGCCGATCTGGGCGGCGCCATTCTGGATGAGGTGGTTGCGCGCGCCGGCATCGATCCGGCTTGCATCGAGGATGTGGTGCTCGGCTGCGTTAGCCAGGTCGGCGAACAGGCCTTTCATATCGGCCGCAACTGCGTGCTCGCATCATCCCTGCCGGTAAGCGTGCCTGCGGTCACGATAGACCGCCAATGCGGTTCCTCGCAGCAGGCGATCCAATTTGCCGCTCAGGCCATACTGAGCGGCACCCAGGATGTGGTGATCGCCGCCGGTGTGGAAAGCATGAGCCGCGTGCCGATGGGCAGCGCAGTCACCTTGGCGGCGCGCGCCGGTGTAGGGACGGGGCCGATGAGCGAGCGGATGCGAGAGCGCTTTGGCGTGGCAGAATTCAGCCAGTTCACGGGCGCGGAAATGATCGCGACGAAATACGGGTTTTCCCGCGCCGATCTGGATGGTTTCGCGCTGCAAAGCCACCGGCGGGCTGCCGAAGCGACGAGGGAAGGCCGCTTCGCAGAGGAAATTCTGCCCGTCAAGATCACTCTTCCCGATGGCACCGAGGCGCTGCATCAGACCGACGAGGGTATCCGCTATGACGCCACCACGGACTCGATCGGGTCGGTGAAATTGCTGGCTGAGGGCGGCCGACTCACCGCCGCCAGCGCCAGCCAAATCTGCGATGGCGCCTCGGCCGTGATGATCGTGAGCGAAGCGGCGCTCAAGACGCATGGGCTCACACCCATCGCCCGCATCCACAGTTTCACCGTGACAGGCGGCGATCCGGTGATCATGCTCGAGGAACCTATTCCCGCTACGGCGCGCGCCTTGAAACGCGCCGGACTGTCGATTGCGGATATCGATCTTTACGAGGTGAACGAGGCGTTTGCATCGGTGCCGTTGGCCTGGTTGCGGGCGACTGGCGCGGACCCCGCGCGGCTGAATGTGAATGGCGGCGCGATTGCATTGGGGCACCCGCTTGGGGCAAGCGGGACGAAGCTGATGACCACACTTGTCCATGCGCTGCGCAGGCGCGGACAGCGCTACGGATTGCAGACGATGTGCGAGGGCGGCGGGTTGGCGAATGTAACGATTGTAGAGGCCGTTTAGGACAAGGTGCGCGAATAGCTCTGAAGAAAAGCATCAACAGACTCTTATTCCCGCGCCGGCGACCCTTCTCTTTCGCTTTCCGGCGTGCGACGCCTCACCGATGCCGACCATCGAGCGTAACCAGACCGGCCAGACCATGGGGGCCAAGGGCCGCACCACGCGGCTGAGACTGATGCGGGCCGCCACCCGCCTGCTCGGCATCGCCCCGCTTTCCGGGCTGCGTGTCGCGGAGATTGCCGCGGCCGCGGGCACGTCGACGGCCGCCTTCTATCGCTATTTCGCGGATACGGCGGATATCGCGCTGGCGATCGCGGAGGGCTGCACGCAGAGTACCGAGGAACTCCTGCTTATGGCGGGCGCCGACTGGCCGCAGGGCCAGGCCGCCCAGCGGGCGGAGATGTTCGTAAAAACGTATTTCAGCACCTGGGAAAGCAATGCCGACATCCTGAGGATGCGCAACCTGGCGGCCGAGGAAGGGGACCGGCGATTCTACGCCGCGCGGGAAAAAGCGGTGCGGCCCCTGCAGGATGCCCTGGCGGAACGCCTTCAGCGCGCCCAGCGAAGGGGCCAAATGCCGGTCGATCTGGCGCCACAAGCGGCGGCCGGAGCTCTGATCGCCCTGTTGGAGCGAATGGCGGCCATCGCGCGGCAGCCGCATGAACCGCCTTCCATTACCTACGATACCCTGGTGCAGGCGACCGCTTATATTCTGACCAAGGCAATGCCGCCAATCTTATAGCCTCAGATAGCTATCACACTAAGGTAACCTGGTCGAAAATCTATTGGACAGACACGAATTCCCCGCCTAAAAGTGATGGCGCGTCACTTTTCTCCGGTCTGACCGGCAACCGGCCCGAATGGGCCGCTTCAGGGGAGCTTTCCATGGACCTTAACGACCTCATCGTCGTCAGCGTGGACGACCACATCGTCGAACCGCCCACCATGTGGGACAACCATCTGACACTGGAGCAAAAATCCTTTGCGCCGAAGCTGAAGCGCGACGCGAACGGCAAGGATTTCTGGCTGTACGAGGATCGTCAGGTAGGCGGCATCGGCTTGAATGCCGTGGTGGGCCGCATGCGGGAAGAATATGGCTGCGAGCCGATCTCGTTCGACCAGATGCGCCGCGGCGCCTGGGACATCCATGCGCGTATCGAGGACATGAACGCCAACGGCATACTGGCCTGCCTCAATTTCCCGAGCGTGGTCGCCTTCGATGGCGCGCTGTTCCACAAATTCCGTAACCGGAAAAACGCGCTGACGCTGCTGAAAGCGTATAACGATTGGCATATCGACGAATGGTGCGGCAGCTACCCTGGACGCAATATTCCCAACGCCATCGTGCCATACTGGGATGTGAACGAGACGGTGGCGGAAATCCGCCGGGTTGTCGCCAAAGGCTGCCACGCAATTTCGTTTTCCGACAATCCGGCACTTCGCGGACAGGCGAGCATCCACGATCCGCAATGGGAGCCATTGTGGAAAGTCTGCGCGGACAACCAGGTGGTCATCAATATCCACATCGGGTCGGGCGCCGCGGCGCCGCATGCCTCCTCGCTTTCGCCGATCGATGCGTGGATCACCACCATGCCAATCTCCATCGTCAACAGTGCCGCGGACTGGCTGTTCCTGAAGGCCCTGCAGCGATACCCCACGCTCAAAATCTGCCTGTCCGAAGGCGGCATCGGCTGGATCCCGTATTTCCTCGAGCGCGCCGATTTTACGTTCGAACATCATCATGCCTGGACGCATTCCGATTTCGGCGGCCGCAAGCCGAGCGACATCTTCCGTGAACATTTCATGACATGCTTCATCGACGATAATTTTGGCTTGGCGAATCTCGACCGAATCGGCGCGGATAATGTGTGCTATGAATGCGATTATCCGCATTCCGATTCTGTATGGCCGGAATCCGCGACGCTTCTTCTGGATAGCGTAAAGCATCTGCCGGATGCCGATATCGCCAAGATCACCCATGGCAATGCGCTGCGCCTGTTCAACTTTGATGCCTTTGGCAAGATGGGCGGTCGCGACAAATGCACGGCAGTTGCCTTGCGCGCGCTCGCCACCCATGTCGATACGGCACCGAAATCCTATGGCGGCCCCGCGCCCTTGGCCCCCGGCGAGGTTGCGCGCGCGGTGACCAGCGGCGACATCCAGCGCATGTTCGCCGAGGTGGACAAGCAAGCCGCATGACAACGGAACGGCGCAGCGGGATGCAACGCCCTTTGCGCCGCGCGATGTGAATCGGTTATGGTGGAACCTTGCTATCGCCGCGTGATCGATATCGTCGGCCACGATGCCTGCGCAGTCACCGCGTGGCTCGAGGACGATTTCCATCTTTTTGGTGTGCAGGTGAGGCATGATGGCGGCAAGATTGTCGCCATAGAGGTGGCGAGCCCGCGTGCACCCTTCTCCACCTGCCCGGCAGCGTCCGCGAAGTTGCGGCCTCTGATCGGGCAGGCTTTGCTACCGCGTGCGTCCGATATCGGTGCTCTTATCGATATGCGCACGCAATGCACCCATATGTTCGATCTCGCTGGCCTAGCGATCGCTGCCGCGTCGGCGGGCAGGCCCCATCGGCACTACGAGCTCATGGTGACCGACCGAACACCCGTGCCCGCACAGCGACGCCCGCAAACGGGCGCCTGCCAGGCCATTCTTTGGCGCGATGGCGCAGAAGTGTTGAATTGGCAGATCGACGGCCAAACCATCCGCCTCGCGTCAGGCGATCACTCGTTGCAGCGCGGATTCCGGGCATGGACCGAGGGTTTGCCAGTGGATGAGGCCGAAGCCTGGCTGGTTCTGCGGCGCGGCATTGGCGTCGCGGCGGGTCGGGTGGTGAATCTGGATGACACGGTGTTTGCAGGCGATATCGGCCTCCCCGCACTCTGCCACACCTACAGCCCGGATCAGATGAACGTGGCGCGGCGCAACATTGGCTCTAGACGAGACTTTTCGGCGGGATCCGGCGGCATGCTCGGTGGTGCGGATAACAGCGTGTTTGAGGGGCATCGATAAATGGCGGCTTTCATCGTCACTGGTGGGTTCGGCGTACTTGGCCGGGCAGTTGCCGCGGCCGCACAATCCAAAGGATGGTCGGTGGCGGTGGTCGATGTCGGCGCGCAGGTGCCGGATGGCCTCGCGGAATTGGCCTGTTTTCCGGGTATCGACCTGCTCGATGCCGCATCAACCCGTTCAGTGTTCGACGCCATAGCGGACATTCATGGCGGCATAGGCGCGCTGGCCAATGTCGCCGGCGGTTTCGCCTGGACGCAGACCGAACAGGCGGCGCCCGATCAGTGGCAGAAACTCTATGCGATGAACGTGCTGACGGCTGTCAATTCAAGCCGTGCCGCCTTGCCCTCGTTGCGCAAGGCCGGCGGCAGCATCGTCAATGTGGGCGCATTTGGCGCCGTGCACGCAGCTTCGGGGATGGGGCCTTATGCCGCTGCAAAATCCGGCGTGCATCGGTTGACGGAAGCACTGGCCGAGGAAATGCGCGGCTCAGGCGTCCGGGTGAACGCGGTTCTCCCGTCGATCATCGATACGCCCACCAATAGGCACGATATGCCGGACGCGGACATGTCGCGATGGGTGGCCCCCGCTGACCTCGCCGAGGTCATCTTGTTTCTGACCTCCGGTGCCGCCCGCTCGATTAACGGCGTTCTGTTGCCGGTGACGGGATAAAATTCTACGTGTCCAACCTAGCTAACTAGCTTATAGTGGGGCCAAAAGGAGACCAGCAATGGACGATATTTCTATCCTGTCCCTGCCAGAGCAGACCGCTTCGGAGCAATGGGCGCGTTTCACCCCGATCCGCACCGGCGACGACTATATCGCCAGCCTGCGCGGACGCGATGTAACAGTGTATCTGTTTGGCGAAGAGCTGGATGAACCGGTGGACCACCCGATCATCCGGCCATCCATCAATGCCCTCAAGATGACCTACGACCTGGCGGTGGAAGACCCCGATCTGGCGACCGCGTGGTCGCCCTTGATCGGCGCCCAGGTGAACCGGTTTCTGCACATTGTCGGGTCACCCGACGATCTGGTGATGAAGAACCGCATGCAACGCCGCCTTGGGCAACTCACCGGCACCTGTTTCCAGCGCTGCGCGGGCCTGGATACGATCAGCGTGCTGCATTCGATCACCTACGATATCGATCAAAAGCACGGCACCGTCTATCACGATCGCTATCTGGCGTTCATGCGCCACGCGCAGCGCAATAACGTGATCATTGGCGCGGGCATGACCGACCCGAAAGGCGACCGATCCAAGCGCCCCAGCGAGCAATCCGATCCCGACATGTTCATGCATGTCACCCGCCGCACGCGGCAGGGCCTGTATGTGAAGGGCGCCAAGGCGCATATGACGGGTGGGCTGAATTCGCACTGGATATGTGTGATGCCCACCATGAACATGGGGCCGAACGACAAGGATTATGCAGTCGTCGGCATGATCCCGGGTGATGCGCCTGGGCTTACCTACATTTACGGCCGGCAATCCTGCGATACCCGCGCACTGGAAAAGGGCGACATCGACAAGGGCAATGCGAGATTTGGCGGCCAGGAAACGCTCGTTGTGTTCGATGAGGTTTTCATTCCGTGGGACCATGTGTTCATGGATGGTGAATACGAGTTCGCTCAAGAGATGGTCGCGCGATTCACCGCCTATCACCGCGCCAGCTACGTGTGCAAAACTGGCCTGGGTGATGTGATGGTGGGTGCGGCCGCTGCCATCGCCGAGTATAACGGCGCCGACCAGGCGAGCCATGTGAAAGACAAGCTCGTGGAGATGACGCACCTCAACGAAACGATCTTCTCATCGGCGATTGCTTCGAGCCACGAGGCGAAACCGCTCGCCTCGGGTATTTATATGAACGACGCGATGCTGGCCAATGTCTGCAAGCATAACGTAACCCGATTTCCTTACGAAATCTCCAGGCTCGCACAAGACCTTGCCGGTGGCCTGATGGTAACCCTGCCCTCGGAAGCAGATTTCGAGCATGCGGTGGCGGGCCCGATCCTGAAGAAATATCTCGCCGGCCGTTCAAATCTCCCGGTGGAGCATCGCCAACGCATGCTCAGACTGATCGAGAACATGACATTGGGACGCAATGCCGTCGGGTATCTGACCGAGTCCCTGCATGGCGCGGGCAGCCCTCAGGCTCAGCGCATCCAGATTCTGCGCGGCATGGAGGTCGAGCGCAAGAAGGGCTATGCCAAGGACCTGGCTGGTATCGTCGAGCAGGAGTGACGGAAGCTTTCCGCTTCGCCCCGGCTGCCGTCCCACCGGAAGACCAGCCGCCAGCGGCATCTTTGTCGGCGTGCCGGCGCACTTATGTGCCGACGATGCCTAAGGGCCCGTTCGAGATTAAGCGAATCGGGTTACGGGGTCGAACGGGCCCTTAGCCTTTGTTTGAAGCGGCATCTTTGTCGGCGTGCCGACGCACTTATTGGCCGACGATGCCTAAGGTACAGAAGCCAACAGTGAAGGCCGTATGGGGAGACTGGCCCGGTCCGCCTGGGCCCCAGCGAGCAGGCTGAAGAGACGGCCAGCTTTGGCCTAAACCAGTTCGCCCGCCACCTCGCGCAGGCCGGCCGGACCGACCACCAGGACGCGCGCCGCCGAGCTGATCGTTTCCGGCCGGTGCGCAATCACCACCCGGGTCAGTGCCAGTGAACAGATTGCCTGATTCACCCGCCGCTCGGTGGCCAGATCGAGATTCGATGTACCCTCATCGATGAACATCATCCGCGGCCGCCGATACAGCGCGCGCGCCAGCAACAGGCGCTGACGCTGCCCACCGGAGAGGGATGTGCCCATGTCACCTACCAGGCTGTTATAGGCCATCGGCATCGCCATGATGTCTTCATGCACACAGGCCAATTCCGCACAGCGCGTCATCTGCTCCAGATCGGCGTGTTCGTCGAAGAAGCAGATATTATCGGCGAGTGTGCCAGACATCAGCTGGTCGTCCTGCATCACCACGCCAATCGCCTCCCGGAACGCGTCCGGGCCGAGCACCGACAGGGGAATGCCGTCGATCAATATCTCTCCGCTGGACGCCGGCAGCAGGCCCAGAATCACTTTCAGCAAGGTGGTCTTGCCGCCGCCGGATGGCCCGGTGATCGCCACGTATTCCCCGGCCTCCACGGTGAACGAGATATTCTCGAACACATATGGCTCGGCCTCGGCATAGCGGAACGACACATTGCGCAGCTCAAGCCGGCCGTGGATCGGCCGCTGATAATAGGCCGCCCTGGCCGTCAGCTGCTCGGGGGCGGTTTGGGCGATATCGGAGAGCCGGTCCAGATTCACCTCCAGCATGCGAAACTCGATTGCCTGTTCGACAAGGCGTGAGGCCTTGGCAACGAAGTGCTGCTTATAGGTTATGAAGGCGAACAACATGCCGATCGTCATCTGGTTCGCCAGCACCGCATAGGCACCGGCGGCAACCACCACGATATTTTCCACGCCAAAGATGAGATCGTTCAGGGCCGTAAAGGATGTGCGCAGCGTGGCCAAGGCGGTATCGGCCTGCACCAGATCGGCGTAGCGATTCAGCCAGATCGCGCCACGCTCGGTCTCCCGGCCGAAAATCCGTATGCTCTGGATCGCCCGCATCGTTTCCAGAAAGGTCGAGGTTTCGCGCGCCTTGGCCGCCACCAGGTCCAGCATGCGCCGACGGAGTACGTGATAGAACACAATGCGCAGAGCCAGATGGGCCAGAAACGCAACCGCCACCATAGCCGCCAGACGCGGCGCCCAGGCGAAAATCATCACCGCCGTCAGTACCGCCATGCATCCGTCGATCAGCGCGGTGATCAGGCCTTCCGCCAGTAACCGGCGAATTGGCTCGATCGACCCGAAGCGCGAGACCACATCGCCAACATGGCGTTTCTCGAAATAGCTCATCGGCAGACGCACCAGATGCCGGAACAATTGCGCGCCCATCTGAAACGCCAAAGCCGCATTGATATGGGCCAGCAATCTGGTGCGAAGCAGGGTGGCCCCGGTATTGATGGCCAGGAACAGGCCAAATCCGGCGGCCAGAACGGGCACCAGGTCGCGATCGTTCTTGCTGACCGCTTCATCCACCACCAGCTGCATGAAGAGCGGTGTGGCCAGCACGTAAAGCTGCAAGATCACCGACAGAACCAGCGTCTGCACCAGCGCCGAAGAGAGCGTGCCGACTGGCCCAACCGCATCGCGCAGCGAGAATTTCCGGCATGACGGTGGCGCGGCATATTCACCCGACGGCGCCAGCTCCAGCGCAATGCCGGTGAAATGCTTCGAGACCTCGTCCATCGCGCAGCGCCGCACGCCGAGCGCCGGATCGTGAATCGTCACCGAATGCCGCCCGCGCGCCGCCAGCACCACGAAATGGCTCATATTCCAATGCAGGATCGCCGGCAGCCGAATTTGCCCCAGATGCGCCATGTCCAGCCGCAACGGCCGTGCGGCCAAGCCAAGCCTCGACGCCGTATCCATCAGCGTTTTAAGTGTCATGCCCTTCAGGGAAACCGGATGCGCGCGGCGCAGGCTGTTCAGGTCCAGCCGCCTGCCATGGAAGCGCGCAACCATGGCCAGGCAAGCAAGCCCGCATTCCGCCGCCTCTGCTTGCCGCAGATCCGGCAGGCGGCGCGGCGCCACCCAGCCCATCATAGCCGCCCCCAGGCGCGGTGCAGCGGGCCGGTCATCCAGCCAAGCAGGTTGCGCGTGTCGAGCATGATATCGGCCTGCAACTGCGTGTCGGTCTGCAAGGCGATGTCGGTGCCGTTGCCATGGATTGTCTGGCTGGCCAGCGCCACCGTCACCCGATAGGCGGGTGCGGCGAACACCAGCGGGCCGGCCATGTCGGCTGGCCTGAGCAGCGTGCGGGAGATCGTCTGCACCTGCCCATCGGCAAACCCGAAGGTCTGGGTGGGAAACGTATCGTAGCTGATGCGCACATGCTGGCCAGGCTTGATGAAGCCGATGGCGCGCGCTGGCACCAGCAATTCGGCCTGCATGGCATCGCCTTCGGGCACGATGGACATTTGCGCTGTGCCGGCTTCCAGCGGCTTGCCGACCCAGGCTTGCAGGGCCGAGACCCGCCCCGCCATCGGCGCGTTGATCTGATAGGCGCGGCGCCCATCGATTTCGGTGATCTTCGCGGCGATGTCGCCGATAGCGTTGCGCAGGGTGCCCACGCGCTGTGCGCTCGAAACCGGCACATCGGCCAGCAGGCCGCGCTGCCGCGCCAGTTCCGCCTGCTTGTCCAGAATGGCCAGCGCTGTCGTGCTCTCGGCCTGAAGCTGCGCCAAAAAACTATCCTGGCGGCGCCGCTGCTCGAGCATCGACATGTCACCGCGCTGCACCAGACCTTCAATCGCCTCCATATCCCGGCGCGCGATCGCGCTGCGCTCGATCTGCAGCGCATGCTGTGTCTGCAGCGCTCCGATCATCCGTTGCAGCGCGTCAATGGCCGCCTGGATGGTGGCGCGTGCGCTCTCTGCCTGTTGCTGCTCGAGGGCGATCTGACCCTTCAACCGGTCGATTTGCTGGGCAAAGCTGTCCAGCATGGTGCCGTCCACGTTCTCGCCGTGATCGTTTGCCTGGTCTCCGCTCACGCTCAGCAGCTTCTGGCCCTGCCGCACCAGTTCGCCCTCATGCACCAGCACGGCGACAACCGTGCCGTCGCGCGGTGCCATCACCCGTGACACGCCAAGATGCGGCACCAGAAAGCCGGCCACATGCGCCTTGCGTGTATAAGTACCGAGGGCCAGAAATCCCGCACAGACGGCCAGGCTCGCCGCGAGAAAAACCGTGGTGAGGGTTATCGGCACCGGAACCGGCAGGGTGATTTCGCCCCAGATCGGCGCACGATGATGGGCGATGGCTTCGGGGCGGAAGAAGGCGGGGGTCATGGGAAAAGCCGGGCAAGGTCGGGGCTCCGCGCCAAAACCACGATGGGACCTGAGGCCCAAACGCGATTCGGGAGCGGAGCCCCCGGCCTTTTCTACCGGGCCAGTTCCGGATCGACGTGGGGCGGCAGCGGCTGGGGATTAATCCCGCCACTGACCATCTCCAGTTCCGCCGCATCCAGCTCTACCGGGCCGGCTTTCTCGTCATGCTCGTTCATTTTGTGCTCCTGTTGGGTGCGTATGCGGCTGCCTCTGCTGCCACATCACGCAGGCTACAGCCGCCGCCCGATACAAGCTGTGAGCTTGGTCACATGCGGTGTGCGCCGATCCCATCTATGGAATATTGCCCGCACCGCCGCTTTCCCTTTCAGCGAATACGCTGAAACTGCGCGGTTTTATAAATTTTCAGGTCGTTTCAGCCGCAATTAGGACCTTTTAAATTGAGGCTCCGCCGGCGCCATGACCATTGGCGGGGCGGCTTCGGCATGGTGCCAGAGCCGCTCACCAGACCCGGGACCGGACACGCCAGATGCGACACGATTCAGCTTTCGCCGCCTGCCAAAGGCCAATGACAATCCTGGTATGGGATGTCGTCGATTCCTGTGCGCTGCTTTCCTCGATGACGCTGGAGGCGTATCGCGACGTGATGCGGGCCGCACAGAACGCAGCTGCCGCCGCCATCGAGGCGGAGGGCGGCTTCGTCGCCCGCACCATGGGCGATGCCGTGCTGGCCTATTTCGGCTTTCCCCTCGCCGGTGACGACG
>Ga0116229_10007372_pt1 | contig 17440 bp, 17 predicted proteins | sample S1TSphgellanicum_3_FD_87313 | JGI IMG/M metagenome (GOLD analysis project Ga0116229, IMG submission 87313) | Host-associated microbial communities from peat moss isolated from Minnesota, USA - S1T2_Fc - Sphagnum magellanicum MG | ecosystem: Host-associated > Plants > Peat moss > Unclassified... | reverse complement strand
GTGGGTGAAACGGGCGCGGCGCCGACCTTGACGGGGTCAATGCTCGGCTTGTTCTGCAGTTTCAGTAATTCTTCGGCGTTGACCTCGCGTTCCAGCTGGTCGCTCAATTGACGCGCCATGGCGCGGGCTCTGCCCATCCAGTTGCCGACCTGGCGCGCGACCTTGGGCAGCCGTTCCGGCCCCAACACGATCAGTGCTATGGCCGAAGTGAGCAGGATCTCCGAGAATCCAACATCAAGCATGCGGCATCAGACGCTGGTCTTGGGCGGTACCTTGGCTTCAGCATCGCGCGGCGGCGCGCCCGCGTCGAAATCCGCGTCCTGCTTGAGTTGCTTCGCTTTTTCTTCGGATTCGCCGTCGCTCATGGCTTGTTTGAAGCCTTTGACCGCCGCGCCTAAGTCGGTTCCGATGGTGCGCAATCGCTTGGTGCCGAATATCACCAAGGCAATGGCCAAAATGACCAGCAGCATTTTCGAATCGAACATATCGCTTCTCCGATTCCGTCAGTATCCAGGCAGGCGCCCATGATACGCCAAACTCATCATGACATTGGACCGCAGGACCGGGCTGCGTGTTCGGTCGCAGTTGGTTTTTATTCATCAACTTTCCAGCCAAATCGTCACCGGCCCGTCATTGGTCAGTGATACCTCCATGTGGGCGCCGAAAACCCCCGTTTGAACGCGCCCGTGCCGGGTCCGGGCGGCATTCACGAACACATCAAACAGCCGCCTGCCCTGTTCGGGCGGTGCGGCGCTCGAAAAGCCGGGTCGCAGGCCCTTGGACGTATCCGCAGCCAAGGTGAATTGCGGTACCAGCATCAACTCCCCCTGACTTTGCGTCAGGCTCAAGTTCATTTTCCCGGCTTCGTCCGCGAATACTCGGTAGCGAAGCACACGATGTAGCAAGCGCAGCGCGGATTGTTCGTCATCCGCCGGCCGCACGCCGACCAAGACCAGCAGGCCCGGTCCAATGGAGGCGACGCGACTGCCACCTATGGTGACGTCCGCGGTGGTGACGCGCTGCAATAAGCCGATCAAATTGTATACCCCGACCCACTCTTGGCCGAATTATCGTCCACTTTCAACAGCTGCACCCCAGTCAATGTTGGCGCAATTTTGGCGCAATGTTGGCGCGGGAGAACGCCCGGTAGCGCCGCGCCGCGCCCCGCCCCGCACGTCTTCTGTAATATGTTTGCAGCATCAGGAGAGCCGATTGTCCACTCTAGCGTATCGATCTTACGTGCTCGCAGTCTTAGTTCTGGTCTACACCTTCAACTTCATCGACCGTCAGATCGTCGGCATACTCGCGATCCCGATCAAAGCCGACCTTCGCTTGAGCGACTCTCAGCTCGGCCTGATGGGCGGCCTAGCCTTTGCCCTGTTCTACACCTTCCTCGGAATCCCCATCGCCCGCCTCGCCGATCGCGTTAGCCGCACCACGATCATGGCCGTGGCGCTCGCGCTCTGGAGCCTGATGACGGCGCTGTGCGGAATCACCCATAGTTTCGCGCAACTGTTCCTGGCCCGGGTGGGAGTCGGCGTCGGCGAGGCGGGGGGGGTCGCGCCCGCCTATTCCCTGATCTGCGATTACTTCCCGAGCAAAGAACGGGCGCGCGCCTTGAGCGCGTACTCCTTCGGCATACCGATCGGCAGCGCGGTCGGCATCGTGCTCGGCGGGTTCATCACCAGCTTCATGAGCTGGCGTATGGCGTTCTTCATCGTGGGACTCGCCGGCCTCGCGATCACGCCGCTATTGAAGTTGACGGTGCGCGAACCCCCTCGCGGCGCGCTCGATCGTCAGCCGGCGGATAATGATGGCAGCGAACGAGCCGGCGCCGCTGCCGTGCGCGTGCCCGCCGCCGCGACCGTGACTGCGCCCGCAACCACTAGCGCTCAAATCGCCGGTACCACGGCGTCAATAGCGGCCCGGATCGCGTCGAGTCCGCCTGCCCCGTCTCTCCTCGATGTCGTCTTCGTACTCATGCGCAAACCGAGCTTCTGGGGTTTGTCCTTGGGGGCCGCGTCCGCCTCGATGATGGGCTACGGACTATTCTTCTGGGCGCCCTCGTTCTTGGTGCGGAGCTTTCACTTGAGCCTGCTCCACGCCTCCTTGACGTTCGGCACCTTGGTGCTCGTCGGCGGGCTCACCGGTATCTGGGCGGGCGGCGTGCTCGCCGATCGCTACGGCGAGCGGCGCCGCGGGATGTACGCCCTCATTCCGGCGATTGCCTTCGTCTCGACCATACCTTTCTATCTCGTCGGCGTGCTGTCCACCACACTCTGGTTCACTCTCGCGGTGCTGCTCGTGCCCACCGCGCTCGGACTCGTCTGGTTGGGTCCGGTACTCGCGGCGGTCCAGCACATCGTTCCCGCCAATATGCGCGCCACCGCCTCGGCGCTGTTCTTGTTCATCAACAATCTCATCGGCATCGGACTTGGCACCACGTTGATCGGCATGGTCTCCGACTCGATGCGCGTGCGCTTCGGCGCCGAGTCGCTGCGCTATGCCATTCTGGCCGGCACCGGCTTCTATGTGCTCGCCGCGAGCTTCTTGCTGTACGCATCGCGGAAATTGCGGTCTGATTGGCAGGACTAGATCGTCTACCCTCACCGACCCTACGCGCGGACGCCGATTCCCGACGACCTGGCTGCTGGGAAAGGACCGTCGGTTGCGTCAAGCGAATTCACGAAATCACCCGCCCGATACCGACTCATATCCGATTTATCTAGAGGTTGAACCCACCAGAATGCAAAAAAAGCGCGTAACGTCTCACCCTGATACCACTTACGACAAAACAGCGACATTTAGGAAAGGCAACTCCACAACAGACGCCAAAAGACCTCATTTCCGCCACAAAGTGGGAGTAAACAACACCAAAATGGTGAAAATCTCCAGCCGCCCGAGCAGCATGGCCGCAGAACACACCCAGGTTTGAAAATCGCTCAGCACCCCATAGTTGCTTCCCGGCCCCACCAGCCCCAGGCCAGGGCCCGCATTATTGATGCACGCGATGATCGACGACATCGAGGTCAGGAAATCCAGGCCGCTCGCCAATTGCACGAACACCAGCGTCACGATGCTCATGAAATACAGAAACACGAAGGCCAGCACCGCGAACACCACACGGTTCTGAATCACCGTACCGCCCACCTTCAGCGGCCGCACCATGTTCGGATGCACCAGCTGATTGAGTTCCCGATGCGCCTGCTTGGCGAGCACCAGCGTGCGAATCATCTTGATCCCGCCGCCGGTCGACCCCGAACTCGCCACGATGCAGCTCAGGAACATCATCCACATCGGCGCAAAAATCGGCCAGCGCGAATAATCCTGAGTGTGCATGCCGCTGTCGGTCGCGATAGACACGACATTGAAGGTCGCATTGCGCAGCGCGGTCGGATAGTCGGCATAGCTGCCCTTGAAGTACAAGAACAAGGAGATGCCGACGCAGCTCACGACGAGCACGCTCAGGATCGCTTTCGCCTCCGCGTCCCGAAAATAGGCCGACACCCCTCGCTGGCTCCACGCTAGATAGTGCGTCGCGAAATTCAGCGCCGCCAGGATCTGAAACACCGTCATCACCATTTCAATCGACAGGGAATTGAAATGTCCGATGCTGGCGTCATAGGTCGAGAAGCCGCCGAGGGAGAGCGCCGAAAATCCGTGGCAAACCGCGTCGAACCAATTCATGCCGGCAAACCGCAACGCCACGATGCAGGCGGCCGTGAGCCCCGCATACACCGCCCAAAGCAGTTTCGCGGTCTGACCGATGCGCGGCGTGAGTTTGCTGTCCTTCATGGGGCCCGGCATCTCCGCGCGATAGATTTGCATGCCGCCGACCCCGAGCATGGGCAGGATGGCCACCGCGAGGACGATGATGCCCATGCCGCCTAGCCAGCTCAGCAAATGCCGCCAGAGATTGATCGACCGCGGCAGGAACTCGAGCCCGGAGAGCACCGTTCCGCCGGTGGTCGTGAGACCCGACGCCGCCTCGAAATAGGCATCGGTGAAATTGATCGGCAGAAAATCCCACAGCGGAAAGCCTGCCACCGCCGGCAGCACCACCCAGGTGAGCGCCACCAGCATCAATCCGTCACGGGTCTTGAGCTCGCGCCGGAAGCGCCGGGTCGCGAGCCACAGCAAAGCCCCGAGAACGAAGGTCGCGAGCGCCGAAATCACGAACGACGACAGCGCCGGGTCGCGTCCCCAGACCGCCATCACCAAGGGCGCGAACATGGTGCCGGCGAACACCATCATGACGAGGGCGAAAACGTGGGCAACCGGCAGAAGAATGTCTTTCACAAGAAAGCAGCGGAGCCTTGGAATAGCTTTTCGACCGCTTCGATGTGACGGCGGTCCGTCAAGAACAGGATCAGATGATCATCAGGCTGCACGGTCGTGTCATGGTGCGCGATGATCACGTCCTCGCCGCGCACCACTGCGCCGAGGGTCGTCCCCTCCGGCAACGCGATATCCTCGATGCGCCGGCCGATGACTTTGGAACTGTCGGCATCGCCGTGCACCACGACTTCGAGCGCCTCGGCCGCGCCGCGGCGTAAAGAATGCACCCGCACGACATCGCCGCGGCGCACGTGCGCGAGCAACGATCCAATGGTCACCGTCTGCGGCGAAATCGCGACGTCGATGACGCCGCTCTCGATCAGCTCCGCATAGGAGGGTTTATTGATCAGCGCCATGACCTTGTGCGCTCCCAAGCGCTTCGCCAGCATCGCCGAGAGAATGTTCGCTTCCTCCGAATTGGTCAGCGCCGCGAACACATCCACGCTGTCGATGTTCTCCTCCAGCAACAGCTCTTCATCGGCGGCATCGCCGTGCAGCACCGTGGTGCTCTTCAACTGCTCGGAGACGCGCCGCGCGCGCCGCACGTCGCGCTCGATGAGCTTGACCTGATTCCTATCCTCCAGTTCGCTCGCCAGACGAAAGCCGATGTTGCCGCCGCCCGCGATGACCACCCGTCGAGCGGGGGCCTCCTCGCGCCGCATCTCCTTCATCACCATGCGGATGTCCTTGCGCGCGGCCAAGAAAAACACCTCATCGCCGTCCTCGACGATGGTGGTGCCTTCGGGCTTGACGCTCTTGCCCGACCGGTAGATGGCGGCGACGCGCGCATCCGCGGTCGGAATGTGTTCCCGCAAGGTACGCAGAGCCTGCCCCACGAGCGGGCCGCCCTGCAGCGCCCGGATACCGACCAGACGCACCCGGCCGTCGGCGAAATCCAACACCTGCAAGGCGCCGGGATAGCGGATCAACCGCGCCACGTACTCGGTGACCAATTGCTCGGGGCTGATCCACACGTCCACCGCGACGCCGTTTTCACCGAACAGCTTCTCCCGTTCGGTGAATTCGGCGGAACGTACGCGGGCGATTTTCTTCGGCGTGCGGTACAGCGTCCACGCGATGTGGCACGCCAGCATGTTGACTTCATCGCTGTTGGTGAGCGCCACCAAAATGTCGGTGGCGGCGATGCCGGCGGCCTCGAGGATGCGTGGGCTCGCCGCATTGCCGTTCACGGTGCGGATGTCGAGCCGATCCTGCAGGTCGCGCAGTATCTCCTCATTGCTGTCGATGACCGTGACGTCGTTCGCTTCCTCGCGAGACAGATGATACGCCGCGGTACGGCCGACTTGCCCTGCGCCCAGAATGATGATTTTCACGGCGTAAGATTACTCTACACGGACGAGATTGGCGTACGACAGCATCAGCCACTTCGTGCCCTGGTTTTCAAAATTGACCTGGATTCGCGCATGCGGTCCGTTGCCCTCGAAATTGAGCACCACCCCATCGCCGAATTTCGTATGCCGGACGCGGCTGCCCATGCGCATGGAGGGCGCCGGCGACTCGTCCAAGCTGCCGCTGCGCTTGACGAACACCGGTCGCGACACTTGCAGCCGCGGCCGGATCTCCTCGACGAACTCGGCGGGTAATTCGCTGATGAACCTCGAGGGCTGGCCATAGGTGTCCACCCCGTAGAGTCGACGTTGCTCGGCATAGGTGATGTACAACTGCTTCATCGCCCGCGTCGCTCCCACGTAGCAGAGACGGCGCTCCTCTTCCAGACCGGCGAGATCCGCGACCGAGCGCTGATGCGGAAAAAGGCCGTCCTCCATGCCGGCGAGAAATACCACCGGAAACTCCAGGCCCTTGGCCGAATGCAGCGTCATCATCTGCACGCAATCGTCATAGGCGTCCGCCTGACCCTCGCCGGATTCCAGGACCGCATGCGCGAGAAAGGATTCGAGCGGCGACAGTTCGCTTTCCGCCTCGGTCTCCGGCGAGAAGCCGCGCGCCGCACTGACGAGTTCGAGCAGATTCTCGATTCGACCTTCGCCGCGCTCGCCCTTTTCCTTCTTGAAGTGTTCGATCAGTCCGCTCATCTGAATGACGTGATCCACCTGTTCGTGCAATTCCAAGCCCTTGACTTCGGTGGTCAATTTGTCGATCAGCGCCAAGAATGCCTGCAGCGCCTGCGCCGCTCGCTGCGGTAAGCCGCTCTGCATGCAGTGCACGGCGCCGTTCCACATCGACGTCGCGTTCTGGCGCGCGAAGTCGCGCACGGTATCCAGCGTTTTCGCGCCGATGCCGCGCACCGGCAGATTCACGATACGCTCGAACGAGGAGTCATCCGCGCGGCTCGCGGTCAATCGCAGATAGGCGAGCGCATCCTTGATTTCGGCGCGCTCGAAGAATCGCAGGCCCCCGTATACGCGGTACGGCATGCGCGCGTTCAAGAAGGCCTCCTCGAACACCCGCGACTGCGCGTTGGAGCGGTACAGCACCGCGACTTCGCGGCGTGCCCCGCCGCGTCCAACCCATTCGCGGATCCGATTCACCACGAAGTCCGCTTCATCGCGCTCATTGAACGCGGCATAGAGCTTGACCCGTTCGCCGTCTTCGCCGCTGGTCCACAGCGTCTTACCGAGGCGGCCCGCATTGTTCGAAATCAGCGCATTCGCGGCCTTTAGAATGGTGCCCGTGGATCGATAGTTCTGCTCCAGCTTATAGAGCACGGCCTGCGGGAAATCGCGGCGAAACTGGTTCAGGTTTTCGACCCGCGCGCCTCTCCATCGATAAATCGATTGGTCATCGTCACCCACCACGAATGGGAGGCCCTCGGGGCCGGTGAGCAGCATCAGCCACTTGTACTGAATGGCGTTGGTATCCTGGAATTCATCCACCAAGACGTGGCGAAAGCGCGTGCGGTAGTGCTGCAGCAGCGAGGGATTGTCGCGCCACAACTCATAGGCCCGCAGCAAGAGCTCGGCGAAATCCACCACCCCGGCCCGCTGGCACGCTTCTTCATAGGCCTGGTAAATCTTGATCAGTTGACGGCGGGTCGGGTCGCCGTCGTCCTTGATGTGCTTTGGCCGGAGGCCCTCGTCCTTCTGCGCATTGATGAACCAGAGGATTTCGCGGGGTATCCATCGCGTTTCGTCGAGCTCGAGCGCTTTCAACACCTTGCGCAAAATCCGAGCCTGGTCCTCGGAGTCCAATATTTGAAAGCTCTGCGGGAGGCCCGCTTCGCGCCAATGGATGCGTAGCAGCCGGTGGGCGAGTCCGTGAAATGTCCCGAGCCACATGGCGCCGCCCGGTATCCCCAGCAGGGATTCGATGCGGCCGCGCATTTCAGCGGCCGCCTTATTGGTGAACGTGACCGCCAGAATGCTGTTGGGCGATGCCCCCTCGACCTGGATCAGCCACGCAACCCGATGCACCAGCACGCGGGTCTTCCCGCTGCCCGCGCCCGCCAACACCAGCGCGGCTCCCAAGGGCGAGGCCACCGCCTGCCGCTGGGCGTCGTTGAGTCCGTCGAGAAGATGCGATACGTCCATCAGGGCGCGGATTGTACCTAGGTTGCGCCACCCGTAGGGCGCGCGCGAGCAAGCGCGTGACACGGACGCCCATAGCCCGAGGGCGCCACGAGAAATCCGCCGGCTAACGCCCCGCTATTCACGAAGCCCCACTATTCAGGCAGTCCGCGTGCGACCTTCTTCGGCGAACTCGATCAAGGCCAGGACCAGGGACAGCACCACAGGACCTGCGATGATGCCGATCGCACCGAAGGCCGGAATTCCGCCGAGGACGCCGATGAATACGGCGAGCGCAGAGATCTTCGCCCGGCCGGAAATGAGCACCGGCCGCAGCACATTGTCGAGAGCGCCCAGCAAAATGCCCCAGGCGAGCATGAAAATGGCGAACCCCCATCGGCCGTCGAAAAACAGCCACAGGACGGCCGGTACCCAGACGAATGCCGCACCTCCGACCGGCAGCATCGAAAGCAGCGCCGCCAGCACGCCGAACACCACCGGGGAGGGCAGACTCGCGATGGTAAAGCCGATGCCGAGCAAAATCCCTTGCATCAAGGCCGTCACGCTGGTGCCGATGACGATGGCCAGCGTAACCCCGCTCAATTGCGTGAACAGCCGCTGCTTGCGCGCTTCGTCGAGGGGAATGAGTTGCCGCGCGCGCGCCAGCATGATGTCGCCGTCGCGCAAGAAAAAGAACAGCAGGAACAGCATGATTGCGAATCCAAACAGCGAGCCCAACGCGCCCAGAAAGAACCCACCGCCCATGCTGGCCGCGCGTTGCAGCACCTCGCGCGTGCCGGAAACGATCCAATTTTGAATCTGTTCCGCCGAAATCCCGGCGTGCGCCTCGAGCCATGTGTTGATGCGCGCGATCCAAGGGAACTGCTGCAGGTCCGAAAACGACTTGATATCGAGAGCCGCCGCGGATTTCTGCAGCTTCTGCAATAGCGCAGAGATCTGCGCGACGAAGTCGATCGACAGCGCGCTGATGGGCAAGAGGATGGTGATCGGCGCCAGAAAGGTGAGCAACCCGGCCGCCACCGCCGTGCCGGCAAACCGGCGCCGCAGCCGCAGATTGAGCGGATGCAGCAGGAATGCCAGGAACGCCGCCCACGTCATGGGCCCTATGAACGGCGCGAAAATCAATACCAGCGCGTAGCCTAGGATGACCGCGACGGTGAGGGCAAAGACTCGGGGGTAGAAGCTCGAAGTAGCCGGCATCGCGGCATCCTAACACTCGACGCATTGGCTGACGGGCTGAGCGACGCTGAGCGGAGCCGCGATGGCCGGTACCCGAGCCACGCAAGCCGTGAGGCCAGCTCGCCACGCGGCCGGTGGCGCTTCGGTGTCGCGCCTCCAAAATTGCCGCGGACACAGGTACCATTCGCCATCTCGTCCACGCCGACCGGTTCGCGCAATGACAGCAATTACCGTAAACAATCAATTGGTTAATATCGACGCGGCCTCCGACACTCCATTGCTGTGGGTGCTCCGCGATCATCTCGGCTTGACCGGCACCAAATTCGGTTGCGGCGTGGCTTTGTGCGGCGCCTGTACCGTGCACATCGACGGCGCCGCGACGCGTTCCTGTGTGCTGCCCTTGAGCGCGGTGGAGGGTAAATCCATCACCACGATAGAAGGACTGTCCAAGGATCGCAGTCATGCCGTGCAACAGGCATGGCTCGAGATCGACGTACCGCAATGCGGTTATTGTCAGTCCGGACAGATCATGTCGGCGGCGGCGCTGCTCAAGACGAACCCACGCCCCAGCGACGCCGATATCGATGCCGCGATGTCCGGCAACATTTGCCGCTGCGGTACCTATCGGCGAATCCGCCGGGCTATCCATCGTGCGGCGGAACTTATGCCTAGCGGTGGCCAGACGGATGGCCCCGCGGTAGGTCAGATGGGTGGCCATGGTGGAGGGCCGATCGGCGGCCGTGCGCAAGGCCAGATAGGTGGGCAGACGGTCAGGCAAATTGGTGAGAACAAATGAACGGCGCAAAGCCGATGACGTCCGCGGCTTTGAGCCGCCGCGAATTCCTGAACGCGACCGCCAACCTGGGCGGTGGCTTGGTTTTGGCGCTGACGCTGCCGAGAGCGGCGGGCAAGGCCCGCGCTGCGAGCGTCGCGACCGGCGGCGCGGTGGGTGCGGCCGCGTCGGCGGCGATCCCGCCCTCCGGCGTGCTCCAACCGGGCAGCCAAATCAATGCGTGGCTGAAAATAGCCCGGGATAACTCCATCACCGTGATCGTCGACCGCTGCGAGATGGGCCAGGGCGTTTACACCGCTCTGCCCATGCTGCTGGCCGAAGAACTGGAGATCAACCTCGACGTGATTCGCATCGAAGCCGCTCCCGTGGGCGATGCGTACATCAACCCGGGTAACGGCGGTCAAGTCACCGGCACGAGCAATAGCGTGCAAGACGCGTGGGAGAAGCTGCGGCTGGCGGGTGCGACCGCGCGGACGCTGCTCGTGTCGGCCGCGGCCAAGCGCTGGGGAATCGATCCCGCGCAGTGCCACGCGAAGAATGGTTCTGTCGTCAATGCCCAAGGCAAGGCGCTGACCTACGGCGAACTCGCCGATGACGCGGCCAAGGAGCCGGTACCCAAGCACGTCAAGCTCAAGCCCAAGGGCAAATTCGCCATCATCGGCAAGTCGCGAGGCCGCATCGACTCGCCCGGTAAAATCGACGGCAGCGCGGAATTCGGTTTGGACGTCAAGCTGCCGGGGATGTTGTACGCCGCGCTTGCGCAGAGCCCGGTGTTGGGCGGCACCCTGAAATCGGTCGATTCCGCCGCCGCCGAGAAAATGCCCGGCGTGCGCAAGGTGCTGACCACCGCGGGCGGAGTCATCGTCGTCGCCGACCATTACTGGCAGGCGCTCAAGGCGCGCAAGGCCTTGGCTCTCACCTGGGACAGCGGCGCGAATGCGCGGCTCGACAACGCCGTCATCGGCACGCTGCTCGAGAACACCGCGGCGGCGGGGGCCGGTCTATCCGCGAAGTCCGTGGGCGATCCCGCCGCCGCCCTCAAATCGGCGCAACATTCCGCGAGCGCCACGTATCTCTTGCCGCTGCTGGCGCACGCCACCATGGAACCGATGAATTGCACCGCCGACGTGCGGGCCGATGGCTGCGACTTATACGTGGGCACGCAAGTGCAACAGGTCGCGCAAACCACCGCGGCAACTGCGGCCGGCCTCAAGCCCGAACAGGTGCGGGTTTTCACCACGCTGATCGGCGGAGGTTTTGGGCGGCGCCTCGATATCGACTTCATTCCGGCGGCGGTCGAGGCATCGAAGGCGGTCGGCGCGCCCGTCAAAGTGATCTGGACCCGAGAAGATGACATGACCCACGATACCTATCGGCCGCCGGCGCGCGAAGAGGTGCGCGGCGGCGTCGATGAGTCGGGGAAGGTGATTGCCTGGCAGCTGCACATCACCAGCCCGTCGATTACCGCGCGCATGTTCCCGCCCGTCACCGGCGTGGACGACTCGGTGATCGAGGCCGCGGTCAACAATCTCTACGACGTTCCGAATCTATCCGTGAGCTATTCGCGGCAGGAGATCGGCATCGATGTGGGCTACCTGCGCTCAGTGAGCCATGCGCCCAATTGTTTCGTGATCGAGAGTTTCATGGACGAGCTGGCCGCCGCCGCCGGCAAGAATCCTTACGATTTCCGCATGGCGCATCTCGCCAACAAGCCGCGGCAACGGCGGGTGCTGCAGATGACCGCCGAGCGCGCGGGCTGGGGTAAGGCGCCCGCCGGCCGCTATCAGGGCATCGCGCTGATGGAGGCCTACATGACTCACCTGGCGCAAGTCGCGGAAATCTCGATCGAGGCGGGTGAACTCAAGGTGCACAAGATCGTGTGCGTCGTGGACTGCGGCCAGATGGTCAATCCGCGAATCGTCGAATCGCAGATCGAAAGCGGCATCGTCTTTGGCCTCTCCGCCGCCCTGTGGGGCGAGATCACGCTTGCCGGCGGCCAAGTGCAGCAGACCAACTTCAACAATTATCGCGTCCTGCGCGGCAACGAGATGCCGGAACTCGATGTGCATCTCCTCGACAGCGATGAGACGCCCGGCGGCATCGGCGAGCCGTCCGTGGCGCTGGTGGCACCCGCGATCTGCAACGCGATATTCGCGGCGACGGGTACGCGGCTGCGCGCCTTGCCGATCGGCACCCAGAAGCTGGTCAAGGCGTGAACCCAACAACACGCGATGGCGCGATGGCTCAAATACGCAGTGTTCTACGCTTATGCCTTGAACAAAAAATAGTGATCGAGAATCAGCGCCGCGAACAACCACATCAAATAGCTGATCGAAAATCTGAAGGTGCGCATCGCGAGCTCGGGTCGTCGTCCGCGATTGAGGGCCAGCACGAAATAGAGGAACCGGGCGTTGAGCGCGAGCGCCGCCGCGAGGTAGATCACGCCGCTCATGCCGGTGAGATAAGGCATGAGAGTGCTGAGCGACAATAAAATCGTGTACAGCACGATTTGAAAACGCGTGTACGGAATGCCGTGCGTCACCGGCAACATGGGAATGCCCACCTTGGCATAGTCGTCGCGGCGCGCGATCGCCAGCGCCCAAAAATGCGGCGGAGTCCAGGTGAATATGATCAGGAACAGTAGCAGCGCGTGCGGGTCGATCGAGTTCGTGACCGCGGCCCACCCCAACACCGGCGGCGCCGCACCGGCCGCCCCGCCGATGACGATGTTTTGCGATGTCGCGCGTTTCAGCCACATCGTGTAGACCATGGCATAGCCGATCAACGAGCAGAACGTGAGCGCGGCCGTGAGTCCATTGACGAATGGCCAGAGGATCAGCGTGGACGCGACGCCGAGCAGCACGGCGAACACGACCGCATGTCGTTTCAACAAATGCCCGGTGGGCAAAGGCCTGCGCCGCGTGCGCGCCATCTTTTCGTCGATGCGGCGGTCGAGCACATGATTGAACGCGGCCGCGGAGCCTGAAGCGAGTGCGATGCCGAGTGTGCCGAACAGCAACGCGGGCAGCGGCACCATGCCCGGAGACGCGAGCACCATGCCGACGATCGCGGTGAACACGATCAGCAGGCTCACTTTGGGCTTGGTGAGTTCCAAGAAATCCCGCCATTGGCGGAAGCCGACGAGGGCGAGGGGAGGGTTATCGGGGACTGTCGACACGTTGCAAGGGTACCATGCCGAGCGGCGGCACCGGCCACAGCGCCCGCAGTAGAGTGACCATGCTGACGACCAGAAAAGCCGCTCCCGCATTGTGCAGAGTCGCCAATACCAGGGGCACGCCCCAGTGTACCGTTGCCACACCGATTGAAATTTGTACAACGACTGCGAGCGCCACTAGGGCCCCTGCAAATCTCAAGCGCCGGTGTTTGGCGCGCGCCAAGGTGAGGATCCCGAGGCTGGCCAATACACCGCCCGCGACGATGGCGCCCAGCCGATGTGTGAAGTGAATGGCGACGCGGGCGGGATTGGCCAGCACCCCGCCCTCGTAGTCGACGCCGAGACCGCGCCACAGCACATAGGCGTCGCGATAATCCATGGTCGGCCACCATGATTGCTGACAGGTGGGAAAATCGGGGCACGCGACCGCGGCGTAGTTGGTGCTGGTCCAGCCGCCGAGCGCGATTTGCGTGAGCAGCACGCCGGTGCCGATCAGCGCCAATGGTTTCAAGGCCTGTTCCCGGGGGGTCAAAGGCCGGGTCTGCGGCGCTTGTGCCAACCAGCTGAGCAAACCGAGAGTGGTGAGGCCGCCGAGCAGGTGTGCGGTGACGATCAACGGGGTGAGCAGCAGCGTGACCGTGAGCGCGCCCAGGGCACCTTGCGCACAAACGACCGCGAACAGAATCGCCACCGGCGTCAGCGGCTGATCGCGATCCTTGCGGAAGCGGATGGCCCACACCAGCAAGCTCGCGATGATGATTCCCAGAGTCGTCGCGAAGTAGCGATGAATCATCTCGTGCAGCGCTCTAGTGAAGGATGAACCTGCGCCTGCTCCTACATCCGCGCCTGCAACGGCTTGCGCGGTACCTGCCTGCGGATACACATGACCATAACATCCCGGCCAATCCGGGCAGCCGAGGCCGGCATCGGTGAGCCGCACCCACGCGCCGAGCACGACGACCGACGCCGCGAGCAGCGCGCCCGCGAGCGCCAGGCGCCTGAACCACCACAATCGCCGCGTCGGGTTCATGCCTATCCTATGGAGGATAGCCGCAGCAGGCGTTTCATGTCTTCGAGCATGCCTTTCGGTTTCGACTCGGCGGCATAGGACATCATGAGATTTCCGAGCGGATCGATCAGATAGACGCGCGGCGCATCGGGAGTGCTCGAAGTGCCTGCCGCGCCTGAGACCCCTGCGGTGCCCGCAACGCCTGCGCCGGGCGAAAGCGCGTCCGGCGACGGCCGGCCGGGAAACTGCGCGAGCAACCGCTCTGCCTCGGGGCCGCTGCGCACTGCGATCAAGTCCGGATGCTGTGCATGCAGAAATGCGAGATCGCAGCAGCCGTCGGTGGCGATCATCACGCGCTGCACGCGATTCATGTCGCGATCCAAGGCAATGCGCACCTGCCGCGTGTGATAGAGGCTTTCTTGGCAGAGCTCGGCGCAGCGTCCCGTCGGCGCATAGAGGAGCGTCCACTTGCGCCGCAGCAGATCGGGCTGCGACGCGCCGCCTTCGAGCAGGGGCAACGCGAGCATCGGCAGCGGCCGCGGCGGTTCGATCAAGTCCCCCGCGTTGACGCGGCCGCCGGGACGCCAGCCCACTGGGCCATAGTACAAATAGAAGCACACCGCCAGCGGCGCAAAGAACATCAGCGCGATGCCGACCAACACCCGCCGCTGACGGCGATCGTGCGCGCTTTGCGCATTCACGACGGTGCCGGTCATGCGACGCTCGCCGGGCGCTTCAGATGGGTGACCACGTAGATGACGGCGAGCGCCAGGGCGAGACCGAACCATTGCACCGCATAGGCGATGTGGCGCATGGGGGGGAAGCCGGGCGGCTCCCAGGTGCGCACGTAGCCGTCGGGTTCGCTTGGGTCGAGCAATACGAGATCGGTAGCCTTGGTCCATGCGGTTTCGCCGAGCAGTTGCGCGATTTCGTCATGACTCGGGAAAGCCGCGACCACGGGATAGGGAGGCGCCAGCGTCGCCCGGGTGCCCAGTTGAATGCCGGGACTCGGCATATTGTCGGCGCGTCCGCGCACCCGCCGCGTCTCGCCGCCGACCGGGATCGCGGGCAGCTCTGCGCGGCTGGCTCCGAGCGGCACCCAGCCGCGATTGATCAGCACCCAGCCGCCGCCGCTGAGCGCGAACGGTGTCACCACGAAGTACCCGGCGCGGCCGGCGTTCACCATATTATCGATCAGGATTTGCCGCGCGTCGTCGTAGTGGCCGGCGGCTTCGATGTGCTGGTAGCGCGTCAGGCGGGCCGTTCGCAAATCGATGACGCGGGTGGCATCGGTACCGGCCGCGAAGGAGTCGTACAGCACGCGCTTCTCATCCGCACGGCGCAATTGCCAACGTCCGAGGGAAACCAGCATCGCGATGAGGACCACGGTCACCAGCGTGGTGAAAAACCGCGGAGCGAACAAACGGGCACCGATCTTGATGGGCACTATATACTGCCTGCGGGGCTGTCTTATGTCAGACAGGCGACAATGTTCATCACTACTGGATGACCGTGGAATTCAAATATCTCATCATTGCGATACTGGTGCTGGTTTTGATCAGCTTGGCCAAGGCTTTGTTCCACCTATCGAGTACCAAACCGGGCGACGGCCCCAGGATGGTCAAGGCGTTGGCATGGCGCATCGGTCTATCGGTGGGTTTGTTCGTGCTGCTGCTGGTCGCCTATTACAGCGGCTGGATCGAGCCGCAGCACGTGGTCCCGGGCTACAGCCAGTAGACGAAGATGAACAGGCCGAGCCACACCACGTCGACGAAGTGCCAATACCAGGACACCGCTTCGAAGCCGAAATGCCGCTTTGCCGTGAAGTGACCGTTCATCACGCGGAAAAAAATCACCGTCAGCATGATCGCACCGACCGTCACGTGCAGGCCGTGAAATCCGGTCAGCATGAAGAATGTCGATCCATAGATGCCCGTACCGAGCTGTAGACCGAGTTCGCTGTAGGCCTCGTGGTATTCCATCGCCTGCAAGCAGACGAAGGTGAAGCCCAGCAAGAAGGTGGCAGCCAGAAATATCTTCAGGCGGGCGCGATGGCCGGAGAGCAGAGCGTGGTGCGCGATGGTCACGGTCACGCTGCTGGTGAGCAGGATGGCGGTATTGATGGCGGGCAGGCCGATGGCGGGAACGATGCCAAAAGTGCCATCGATGCGCGGACCCAAGTGGGCCGGCCCGTTGCTCGGCCACGCGCCGCCGTAGTTCTTCCACAGCAACAACTTGCTGAAGATCTTCACGCCGTCGCCGGACAACCAGGGAATGGCGAGATTGCGTACATAGAACAGAGCGCCGAAGAACGCGGCGAAGAACATCACTTCGGAGAAGATGAACCACATCATTCCCATGCGGAACGAGCGGTCGACGGCCATGTTGTACATGCCCTTTTGGCTCTCGCCGATGACGGTGTTGAACCAGAAAATGAACAACAGCGCCAACATCACGAAGCCGGGCAGCAAGGACCAGACCGGCAGCCAGCTATTGAGCGTGGCGACGGCACCGGCCATCAGTGTGAACAGCGTTATCGATCCATAGATGGGCCAAGGACTGCTATGGGGGACGTAGTAATGGTCTGCATCCGCGTGCACTTGCGACATGATTCGGTCTCTAAACGGGACGAAATGCGATTAGTTTAAACGTTTGACTCAAGGCCGTGTCGCGGTTTGCGTCAGATCGTAGAACGTGTAAGCCAAGGTGAGCTTGTCGACGTTCGCCGGCAGCTCCGGATCGACGATGAAGCGCACCGGCATCTCGCGCCCTTCGCCCACCGCAAACTTCTGCTGAGTGAAGCAAAAGCACTCGGTCTTGTGGAAGTATTTCGCCGTCCCGGTCGGTGAAATGCTCGGTACCGCCTGTGCCACCGAGGCCGATTGGGTCAGATTCTTGGCGTAGAACTGCGTGTCATAGAGCTTGCCCGGGTGAACCCGCATCGAGGCGACCGTCGGGCGGAATTCAAAGCTGCCCACGGATGCGGGATCGGCGACGAACTCGACGGTCACCTCTCGATTAGGATCGATCGCCTCGTGCACCGTCGACTTGCCATCCTTGGCCTCGGCATTGCCGATGCCGGCGGCCTTGCAGAGTACGTCGTACAAGGGCACCAGCGCCCAGCCGAAGGCGAAGGCGCCCAAGGTCATGATGACGAGCGACCGGATCAGCTTGCGATTGGCGCGCTTTTGCTCGTTCGGATCCATCAATGCCGGCTGCGATAAACCAATAGCGCGATGAATCCCAAATAAAAGCTGAGCGCCAATACCATCAATCCCAAGGCACCCTTGCGAATCCGCCGCCTGATCGACGCTTCCGCCACGCTCATTTAATCTCGGGCGCCGTGGCGAAGCTGTGGTAGGGCGCCGGGGAAGGCAGAGTCCACTCGAGGCCCGTCGGATGCGTTCCGTCCCAGACCTCCGCGGTCGCTTTCTTGCCGC
>Ga0116229_10007371_pt1 | contig 17443 bp, 16 predicted proteins | sample S1TSphgellanicum_3_FD_87313 | JGI IMG/M metagenome (GOLD analysis project Ga0116229, IMG submission 87313) | Host-associated microbial communities from peat moss isolated from Minnesota, USA - S1T2_Fc - Sphagnum magellanicum MG | ecosystem: Host-associated > Plants > Peat moss > Unclassified... | reverse complement strand
TCGCTCAAGAGCCCGCTTTACGGTCTCGTCACCGTGCTCTCGGGCAATCAAAGCGGTCTCGTCCGCGTCCTCAATGCCGTCCGCGAGCAAAAAGCTGCCGCGGAAGGCGCCGCCTAACACCCTTCATTTCAGGAGTCTCGTAAAATCATGGCTGTTGCCGAACTCATCACGCAAATCGACAATCTCACCGTCCTCGAGCTGGCCGACCTCGTCAAGCAGCTCGAAGAGAAGTACGGCGTTTCCGCCGCCGCCCCGGTCGCCGTTGCCGCCGGCCCGGCCGCCGCTGCCGCCGCCCCCGCCGCCGAGAAGACCGAATTCGACGTCATCCTCACCGAGGCCGGCGCCGAGAAGATCAAGGTCATCAAGGCCGTTCGCGAAGTCACCGCGCTCGGGCTGACCGAAGCGAAGGCCTTCGTTGAAAGCGCCCCCAAGGCCGTCAAAGAGGGCGTCACCAAAGACGAAGCCGAGACGGTCAAGAAAAAGCTCGAAGAAGCCGGCGCAAAGGTCGAGATCAAGTAATCTCACCCCTTGCGAAAACGAAAACGGCGGAAGCGTTTTGCTTCCGCCGTTTTTGTGTTGCGACGAACCGCGAAAAAAATGACACGCGATGGGGTCTCGCTTTACAGCATGTCTTTCGTATGCCAGGCGATGTTTGCGGCGTGTTCGGCGATGCGTTGGAGGGCGGTGATCGTGAAGATGACGGACGTGCCGGGGCCGACGAGCTTGGCATCGCTTTCCATCGCGGTTTGGAGCGCGTCGAGGGCGGTGTCGTAGTGTTCGTCGACGGTGGCGGTGCCTTCGACGACGCGGTCGGCGACGGCGCCGTCCCGGCCCACGTAGGCGTCGACGGCCTGGCTGAGGGTCGCCATCACGTCTTGGCCCAGCCGCAGCACTTCGTCGCGCGCCGGGAAGGCAGCGAGTCCCGCGATGCGGATCGCACTTTTCGCGAGTTCGCCGGAGTAATGGTTGATACGTGACGCGTCGGTCGAGATCTCGGTGATGGCGGCGATTTCGCGCAGTTCGCCGGCGACCGGTTGCTGGCGCCAGAGCAATTCGAGGCTCTTCGCGTCCACCGTGCGGCGCAGCTCCTCGGAGGCATCGACCCCCGCCACCACCCGCGCCGCCAGCGCGACATCGGCGGTGCGGAGTGCCGTAATCGCACACTTGGTCGAATCGACCAAGAGGGCTCCGAGCCGCGCCAAATCAGCGTTCAACGCGTCAAGTGCCTCATGATAAGCGGCTCGCAAAACCATACGGCCTATCGTAAACGACGCGGCGTTAAGGCGAATTTAAGGGCGGCTTGTCCGGCGAAAACCCGTTCGCCGGACAAGCGCTCAGCGGTCTTACCAGATCTGGCAACTGTCTTTGCGGACCATCTTGTCGGTGGCGACGCAATGGAACGCGGCCCGGAACGCGGGCATGTCGGAGAGCGTCCCGATCACGCGGTACTTGGCATCGGGATGTTCGTTCGTGAGGGCCTGTTGACGGGCGGCTTGCGGCGTTTCGTTCATTTCCCACACTTGCGCGTAGGCGAGGAAGAAGCGCTGTTCGGGGGTGTACCCGTCGATGATCTTGTGTTCGCGGGCTTCGGGCGTCTTCTCGAACGCCTTATAGGCGATCGTCAGGCCGCCCAGATCGGCGATCGCCTCACCCTGGACGAGTTTGCCCTGGATGTGCACGCCCTCCGCCGGCTCGTAGCCGCTGAACTGATCGACGATGCACTGCGCGCGGCCCTTGAAGTTGACCGCGTCTTGCGGCGTCCACCAGTCGCGGAAGTTGCCGCTCGCATCGTACTGGCGCCCTTGATCGTCGAAGCCGTGCGTCGTCTCGTGGCCGATGACGGCGCCGATCGCCCCGTAGTTGACCGCATCGTCGTTCGAGAACGAGAAGAACGGCGGCGCGAGGATCCCGGCCGGGAACACGATCTCGTTGTTCGAGGGATCGTAGTAGGCGTTGACGGTCGGCGGCGTCATCCCCCACAGCGAACGGTCCGTGGGCTTGCCGATCATCGCGATCTGCCAGTCGTTCTCGAACATCGCTCCGTTGATGGCGTTGGCAGCATACGGTCCGTTCGTGACATCGTACTTCGCGTACGAGCGCCAGTGATCCGGATAGCCGATCTTTTTCGTGATCGCCGCGAGTTTGATGTCGGCTTCCTTGCGCGTCGGCGGGCTCATCCACGAGAGCGTATCGAGGTCGTCGTGCAGTGCCGCGTGCAGGTTCTTCACCAGTTCGAGCGCGCGTGTCTTCGCCGCGGGCGGGAAGACTTTCTCGACGTAGACTTGGCCGAGCGCTTCGCCGAGCGCGGCGTTCGTCGCGGTCGAGCAGCGCTTCCAGCGATCGATCTCGGTCGCCACGCCGTAGAGCACGGTCGAGTGGAAGTGGAACGACGCATCGGAGAATCGCTTGGGCAGCGAGCGTGCGTACGTATCGAGCAGTCGGGCCGTCAGGTAGTGCTTCCAGACCGGCAACGGCGTCGTGGTCAGTTGCGCGTCGACGACCTTGACGTAGTCCGGCAGATCGACTTGCAGCGTCGCGAACGGCGGCGACTTATAGGTCGCAAAGTAGCCGTTCCAATCGACGTCGGGGGCGAGCGACGCGATCTCGACCGTCGATTCGATGTGGTAGGTCGCTCGCGGATCGCGCAGGTCAGCGCGCTTCGGAATCGCGGTCGCGAGCGCCGTCTCGAGCGCGACGACGGCGTCGCCGTCAGCCGTGGTCTGCGCATCGGCGTCGCCGTCGAGACCCAAGAGCGTTGCGACGTATTTGTGATACTCGGCGAGCACGGTCTTGCCGCGATCGTCGGTCGGGAAATACATGTCGCGATCGGGGAGGCCGAGCCCGCCAAACGACACTTCCGCGATCTGTTTGGTCGAATCTTTGAGGTCGCTCGAAGAACTGAAGGGAAGCGGGTTGCCGACGCCGCGATACCCCAGGCGCGCGATCTCATCGACGATCGACTTCGCGTCGGTTAGCGCGGCAATGCGGTCGAGCTCGGGCTGCACGGGACTCAGGCCGGCGGCCTCGATCCCGGCTTCATCCATACACGCCCGGTAGTACGAGCCGATCTTTTGTTCGTTGCTGCCCGCGGGTGCGCTCGTGTCTTTGGCGGCGGCTTCGAGGATCTCGTGCAGTACGTTGCGATTCGCTTCGTTCAAGACGCTGAACGATCCCCAGACCGGATAGCCGGCCGGGATCGGGTGCGCCTTCTGCCAGCCGCCGGTCGCGAACTGATAGAAGTCATCGCACGGTTTGCAGGTCGGATCCAGGTTTGCCTTACTGATCCCCGGTGCGGGATAGAGGGCGGCATAGTCGCTTGCCGCGGCGTCCGTCGCGCGCGGGGCCGCCAGCGGCGAGAGCGCGAGGCCGGCTGCGACGAGCGCTGCCGCGGAGAGACGGAGAACGGGGCCTACCATATTTGGCATGAGTCCTTTCGTACGATTGCATCGGTCGCCAAACAGTGGAAGGCGGCGCGAAACTCGGGCATATTGAAGCGCGTGCCGATCACGCGATAGTCCCCTTCGGGATGCGGATCGGATTTGGCCTGGCGAGCGCCCAGGCTGCAGACGGCAGGACGGACGATGTTCACGAATCGTTCCTCGTTACCAGATCGCGCAGCGCGTCGCTGCCGGACGAACCATCGGACCCCGCTTGCAGGCGAACGCCGCCGCGAACGCGGGCATGTTGGCGACGGTGCCGTTGACGCGGAACTCGGGGGCGGGATGCGGATCGGTCGCCGCGTAGAGCCGGCTGACCTCAGGCCGGTCGGTCTCCGCCCATACTTGGCCGAATCCCAAGAAGAACCGCTGGGCGGGCGTGAAGCCGTCGATCGTCTGCGCCGAATGCGCCTCGGCGGTGCGCTCGAAGGCGCGATAGGCGATCGTCAGGCCGCCGAGATCGGCGATCGCCTCGCCTTGCACGAGGTGCCCGTTTTCGTGCACGCCCGGCACGACGGAGAAGCCGTCGAACTCGTTCACGATGCACGTCGCGCGGCGCTTGAAGTTCGCGGCGTCGGCTTTCGTCCACCAATCGACCAGGTTCCCGCGGGCGTCGAACTGCCGCCCCTGATCGTCGAAGCCGTGCGTCATCTCGTGTCCGATCACCATGCCGATCGCGCCGTAGTTGATCGCATCGTCGGCGGCCGGGTTGAAGAACGGCGGCTGCAAGATCCCCGCCGGGAAGACGATCTCGTTGCGCTCGGGATCGTAGTAGGCGTTAACGGTCGGCGGCGTCATGTCCCACTGCGTAGGATCGCGCGGCTTGCCGATCTTGTGCATGTCGAGGTTCCAGGCGAAGCGGGCGGCATTCTCGGCATTCTGCGTGTAGTCGGACGGCGAGACGACGAACGCCGAATAATCATGCCAGCGCGATGGGTAGCCGATCTTCTTGCCGTACGCCGCCAGCTTCGCGATCGCGTAAGCGCGCGTCTTGGCGCTCATCCAGGGAAGCGTGGCCAGATCGTCGTGCAAGACGCTTTGCAGATTGTTCACCAGCGCCAGCGCCCGCGCGCGGTCGGCGGGCGTGAACGTCTTCGCGACGTATTGCTTACCGAGCGCATCGCCGAGCGCGCCGTCGACCGCGCTCACGCAGCGCTTCCAGGCCGGGAGCTGTTCTTTCGTGCCTTGCAGCGTCGTCCCGTAGAAGGTGAAGTTTTCGGTCACCCACGCCTTGCCCAGCGTGTTCGCGTATGCGTTGAAAAGCTGTGCGCGCGCGTAGATCTTCCAGTCCGCCAGCGGCGCGGTTGCGATCGCCGCGTCGGCGGCGCGCAGATACGAGGGCTCCGATACATTGAGCGAAGCGATCGCCGGCGAATCGACGGCGGTCACGTAGCCGCGCCAGTCGACATGCGGGGCCAGCGCCCGCAGCTGCGCGAGCGTGATCTTATGATAGAGCGCGACGGGATCGCGCAATTGCACGCGCGTGTATTGCGCGCGCGCCAGGCGCGTCTCGAACGCGAGCACGCGCTGCGCTTCGGCCGCGGCGCGACGCGCGTCGTCGCCCGCGAGCCGGAACACGGCGCTCAGGTGCGCGACGTACTTGGTGCGGATTGCGGCCGTCGCGGCATCGGTCTTCGTGTAGTAGTCACGGTCCGGCAGGCCGAGCCCCGATTGGTCGACCTCGGCGATGATGCTCGCGGCGTTCTTCGCATCCGGCGCCGACCCATAGGCGAACGGCATCGTGACGCCGAGCCGCTGCAACCGCGCGATCTCCGCAACGAGGCTGGGCCGGTCGTGCACCGCGGCGAGCACGTCGAGTTCGCTCGCGAGCGGCGCGGTGCCGGCATCCGCGACCGTGTTGCTTTGCAAGCAGCTCGCATAGAACGCGCCGAGTTTGCGCGCCTCGGAATCCGCCGCCGCCGAGGTATCGGCGGCGTCCGCGTCGAGCAGCGCGTGCAGCACGCCGCGGTTGCGCTCTTGCAGAGCATCGAACTGGCCCCAGGTCGGATAGGCAGCGGGGATCGGATTCGCTTTGCGCCAGCCGCCCGTCGCGTACTGGAAAAAGTTCGTGCACGCCGGGCAGGTCCGATCCAAGTTGGCGGGATCGAAGCCGCTGGGCGCGGCGCTCGCGCCGAGCAACGTCGCGGCGAACGCCGCCGCAGCGAAGCGAATCAAGGCGAAACGAAGTCCGCGGAGGGCCCGACCGGCGATGATAGACTCCTAGAGAAATAGGAAGTGCGAGGAAGAGCCTTGCTTTTCCATGCCTAAGTCCGCTCCTGGTGAGCCACACATGAGCCGCGCGCGACCCAGGACGCTTTCACGAGACTCGCGAACGGGCCAAGTCGCCTGGTCGTGCGGGTGTGATGTAATGGTAGCCTGCGACCTTCCCAAGGTTGACGCGCGGGTTCGATTCCCGCCACCCGCTCCAGGTACGAGATCGGCGACATAGCCAAGTGGTAAGGCAGAGCTCTGCAAAAGCTCCATCCCCAGTTCGAATCTGGGTGTCGCCTCCAATCCTGTTCCTGATCGCGGCCTTCATCTTGGTCGCGATCGTGGGCGGAATTGCGGGCGTCCGGCAACTCGACGAAGCGACCGTCGCGCAGGTCCGGCTCGAAGCCGCGCGCGATTCCCTGGGCGACCTCTTCCGCACCCAGCTCGGCGCCGAGAACGCGATGCGCGGCTACGTTGCGACCGGCGAAAAGGTCTTCCTCGAACCCGAGCCGCAGCCCGGCCGCGCCTTCGACGGTCAAGCCGATGCGCTGGCGCGCGAGTTGCTGGCGCTGGGCTTGCCCCAAGCGGCGAAGCAAGTCGACGATCTCCGCGGCCAGCACGATCACTGGACCGCCGCCGTTGAGGTCCCGCTGCTCGCCGACCGCAACCGGCACGACGCGCTCTTGCGCCAGACCGACGGGAAGTTGATCACCGATCAAATGCGCGCCGACGACAGCGTCTTGCGCGACGAGATCGCTACGGCGAATGCGGACGTGCAATCCGCGCTGCGCCGGCGGATCAACGCGACCGTGGCGATCTCGGTCGGTGCGATCGCGATCTTCGCGATCGTCTCGCTCTGGTTCGCGCTCAGCCGCGCACGAGCGGTCCGGGCGCTCGAGCGCGAGCAGTCGCTCGTCGTGGCGCTCCAGCAGGCGCTCCGCGTCGACGGCGTCGCGCTACCGCGCACGCAGCTGGGCTTCGCGTATACGTCGGCGACGCGCGAAGCACTCGTCGGCGGCGATTTGATCGACGCATGGCGCTCGGGCGGGGATGCCGGTTGGTTCCTGATCGCCGACGTCAGCGGCAAGGGCATCGCCGCTGCGCGGCATTCGGCCTTCGCGCAATATGCCATCCGCACGCTTTCGGCCGACACCGACGATCCGGCCGAGATCATCGCGCGCTTCAACCGGCTCTTCCTCGAGACGTTCGCCGAACCGGGGACGTTCGTCGTGCTCTTCGTTGCCGCGCTCGATAGCCGAACCGGGGTCATACGCTACTGCTCGGCCGGCCACGGCGGCGCATACGTGCGGCGCGCGGCGGGGATCGAGATGCTCGCGCCGACCGGCGCGGTCGTCGGGCTCGACCGCGATCAGGTTTACGAGACCGGGACGCTGGCGCTTGCGCCGGGCGAAATGATCGTGCTGGCAACCGACGGCTTGACCGAATCGCGCGACGAGCACGGCGCATTTCTGGGCGATGACGGCGTCGTCGCGATCATCGCCGCGACCGCACCGGATCCGCAACTGCTCTGCGATCGGCTCGTCGCGACGGTGACACAACGTGCGCAAGGAACGATCGGCGACGATCTCGCCATCCTTGCGCTGCGTCTGCTGACCGTCGATTCGCCGCTCGAACCGCTCACGTTCACGGCGCTCGGCACGACGAATTAACACAAACTCCACGGTTCGGAAGGAACAGTCCGGCACGCGCAGCGGTCCAATGCAAAGGTTGCCCGATGTCTGTGCGGAGGATCCTGGTGAACAAGAGTGACGTTCTCGAAGAAAAAATTTTTGCGATGGACCGTGTCGAGATCGACGCGTATCCGGACGGCGTGATCACGCTTGCGCCCGACGGCTCGATCGTGCGTTACAACAAAACGGAAGCCTCGCTTGCGCGCCGCTCGGCCGATGAGACGATCGGGCGCAATTTCTTCACCGACGTCGCGCCGTGCACCGCGGTGAAAGATTTCCAGGGCCGGTTCGACGCATTCGTGGCTAACCCGTCGGCGGCGGTCGAGCGATTCGATTTCGTCTTTCGCTTCGCGTGGGGACGCCAAGACGTGTCGATCACGATGCTGCGCAAGGCCGGCAACGATGAGGTGACCCTGATCGTCGCGCGGCGGAGCGAAGCAAACACGTAGCGAAGGGGGACCGGTGCTGGTTCGCCGCATCGTTCCCTGCCTCGACATCAAAGACGGCCGCGTCGTCAAAGGCGTGCGCTTCGTCGATCTCGCCGACGCCGGCGATCCGGTCGAACTCGCCCGGCGCTACGAAGCCCTCGGCGCCGACGAGCTGGTGTTTCTCGACATCACCGCGACCGTCGAAGGGCGGCAAGCGACGCTCGCCGTGGTGCGCGCGGTTGCGGCCGAGCTGACGATCCCGTTTGCGGTCGGCGGCGGGATCCGGTCGCTGGGCGATATGCACGCGCTCTTGCGCGCGGGGTGCGACAAGGTCAGCGTGAACTCGGCCGCGCTGCGCGATCCGCAGCTGATCGCCGCCGCCGCGCGGACGCTCGGCAGCCAGTGCGTCGTCGTCGCCATCGACGCGCGCGGCACCGAAGCGGGCTTCGAGGTCGTCGTCGACGGCGGCCGTACGCCGACCGGTCGCGACGCGATCGCCTGGGCGCGCAAAGCGGTCGCGCTGGGCGCGGGCGAACTGCTCGTGACGAGCATCGATCGCGACGGCACCCGCGCGGGCTTCGATCTCCCGCTCGTGCGCGCGATCCGCGATGCGGTCGACGTGCCCATCATCGCCTCGGGCGGCGCCGGCAGCGCAGCGGATTTCGCTGACGTATTTCTGCGCGCGGATGCCGATGCCGCGCTCGCCGCGTCGCTCTTCCACTACGGCGAGCTCGCGATCCCGGTGCTCAAAGACGAACTCGCGGCGCTGGGCATCGCGGTGCGCCGTGAAGCGCGGGCGCTGGCGTGATCGCGCCGCAGCTCGCCGTCGCCTGGCCGGAGAGCGGCCTGGTTCCGGTGATCGTCGTCGACGATCCTACGGGCGACGTGCTCACGCTCGCCTACGCCAATCGCGAAGCGCTCGATCGCACGATCGCGTCGCGCTCGACGTGGCTCTACAGCCGCTCGCGCGGCGCGCTCTGGAACAAGGGCGAGACGTCGGGCAACACGCAGCACGTCGTCGCGATCGCCGTCGACTGCGACGGCGACGCGCTGGTCTACCGCGTGATCCCGCACGGTCCGGCGTGTCACACGGGTTCGGCATCGTGCTTTACGACAATGGTACGCTTCGACGCCGAACCCAACGAGCGAACGTCGTTCGCTCGCGCATTGGAGCAATTGGCATCCACCATCGCGGATCGTAAGACGAATGCGCCGCCGGATTCCTACACGGCGAAGCTGTTTGCCGGTGGGGTCGACCGGATCGGGAAGAAGATCGGTGAAGAGGCGACCGAGGTCGTGATCGCCGCCAAGAACGACGATCGGGCGGAGTTGATCTGGGAAGTCTCCGACTTGCTTTACCACACGCTCGTTATGCTCGCGGAACGTGGCGTGTCGCTCGACGAGGTAGGCGCCGAATTATCGCGCCGAGCAGCTCAGAAGACCTGACGTCGCTCGCGGGCGTCGGCCCCGAGCTCGCGCGCAAACTCGGCGAACTCGGGATCGCGCGACCCGATGACTTGCTCACCGACCTGCCGCGCGCGTACAAAGACTGGCGCACGCCGCAGCCGATCGCCTCGCTAGCGGGGCGCGCGTTGCAGGGCGAAGGCGAAGAGGCTGTCGCGGTCGGCACGATCGAGCACGTCAGCGAACGCGCGGGCCGCTACCCGCTCGTCACGGTGCGCTTGCGCGACGCGAGCGGAACGATCGCCGCAAAGTGGTTCGGCCGCCGCCATCTCTTGGGCGGGAAATTCAGCGTCGGCGAACGGCTCTTCGTTACCGGACGCGTCGCGCTACGGGGACTGCTCGCGGAGCTCAACGTCACGAGTCATCGCGTGTTGCGCGACGGCGAACCGTATGTGGGCGAGATCGTTCCCGTCTATGCGGCAAGCAAGGAGCTCACCTCACGCCAGATTCGCACGCTCATCCAGAAGAATCTCGCGATGCTGATCGCGCGCCGGCCCGATGCGCTGCCCGCTGCGCTCGTTGCGAAGTACGGTTTTCCAGCGCACGCCGAGGCCTGGCGCGAAGTGCACGCGCCATCCGAACCGGCGCGCGTGGACGCGGCACGCCGCCGGATCATCTTCGAGGAGTTCTTCGGCATCGCGCTTGCCGCGGCGCTCAAGCGCAGCCGCCGCGCGAACGCCGGCGGCGCAACGCCGCTGCGCGTTCCGCTCGATGCGCTCTGGCGCGAGTTCACGGCGCAGCTCCCGTTCGCTCCGACCGGCGCGCAGCAGCGCGCGATCGAGACCATCTGGCGCGATATGGCGCGCGTGGCCCCGATGAACCGGCTTTTGCAGGGCGACGTCGGCAGCGGGAAGACGCTCGTCGCTGCGGCCGCGGTGGTGCTGGCGCACGCGGGCGGCGTGCAGAGCGCGCTGATGGCGCCGACCGAAATTCTCGCCGCCCAGCACGCGCAAAAACTCGCACCGCTACTGCTCCCGTTCGGGATCGCGGTCGAGGCCGTGTTCGGCAGCCTCGGCGCGCGCGAACGCCGCACCGCCGGCGATCGCATCCGTTCGGGCGCCGCGTCGCTCGCCGTCGGGACGCATGCGCTCTTGACGGAAAGCGTGGAGTTCGCGCGGCTGGGGCTCGTGATCATCGACGAGCAGCACCGCTTCGGCGTCGAACAGCGGGCCCGGCTGCGTGCGAAATCCGCCGCCCCGCACTCGCTCTACATGACGGCGACGCCGATCCCGCGCACGCTCGCGCAGACGAAGTACGCCGATCTCGATCTGACGATCCTCGACGAACTGCCGCCCGGCCGCACGCCGGTCGCGACGTACGTGCTGCGCGCGTCGCGCAAGCCGCACGCCTACGAATTCGTGCGCAAGAACGTCGCGCTCGGACGTCAAGCCTACATCGTCGCGCCGGCGATCGATTCCACCGAGAGCGCGCTCACCAGCGCGCTGGCCGAAGCCGAACACGTGCGGCGCGACGTGTTCGGCGATCTGCGCGTCGCCGTGCTGCACGGCAAACTTCCGCCGCGCGAGAAGGACGCCGTGATGGACCGCTTCAAGCGCGGCGAGACCGACGTGCTCGTCGCGACCACCGTCGTCGAGGTCGGCGTGGACGTCCCCAACGCAAGCGTGATGGTGATCCTCGACGCGCACCGGTACGGCCTCGCCCAGCTGCACCAGTTGCGCGGCCGCGTCGGCCGCGGCGTTGCGGAATCGTTCTGCATCCTGATCGCCCCGGACGACGCGGGCGACGTGAAACGCTTGGAAATTCTTTCTACCACGCACGACGGCTTCCAGATCGCAGAAGAAGACTTGCGCCTGCGTCGCGAAGGCGAGTTTGCCGGGACCGCACAGGCCGGGGCCGCGTCCGGAACGATCGGCAACATCGCCCTTGACTTCGAGGTATACATGCACGCCAAGGCCGAGGCCGATGCGATCGTCGCGCGCGACCCCGACTTACACGATCACGCGCCGCTCCTGCAACTCGTCGAAGCGGTCGCGCCCGCCCGCGCGATGCTGGTGACGTCGTGATGGGGACGCAGCCCGCGCTCGCGGCGATCGGCTTCGATTTCGACCACACGCTCGGGCTGGATCACGGGTTGGAGGCGACGGCCTTCGCCGAACTGGCCGCCGATCTCGGCCGACCGATCGCGCTGACCGATGCGCCGTGGTCGACGACGGTGCCGGACCTGCTGGCGCGGTTTCGCGGCGGTGAACTCTCGATCGAAGACGCGGTTGCGCTCTTCTTGACCGCTATCGGCGACGACGGCGATCCGGTGGATCGCGCGCAGCAATGGCGCGAGCACTGTTACGCGCTGGTGCCCAAACACGTGACGGTGGTCGACGGCGCGATCGCGATGCTGGCTGCGCTGCGCGCGGCCGGCGTACCGATCGCGATCCTCACCAACGGCTGGAGTCCGCTGCAAGAGAAGAAGATCGCGGCGGCGCTGGGCGACTTTCCCGAACCCATCCTCGTGAGCGAAGTGCTCGGCGTTTCGAAACCGGACGCCGCCGCGTTCGCGCAGCTCGTTGAGGCGCTCCGCGTGCCCGCGCACGCGATCGCCTACGTCGGCGACAATCCGAAGACCGATGTCGCCGGGGCGCAGGGCGCCGGCCTCATCAGCGTCTGGTTCGATTGGGAGGGGATGAGCTATCCCGCCGGCGCGCAGCCGGCCCACCTCGTCATTCACGCGCTCGCCGAGGTCCTCGCCCTCGTGCCAGGGCGCGAAGCCGAGACGGAGAATCTCGTCTCGTGACCGGATGGGGACTCTGAAACTCACCGGAGGAACGCTCCGCAGCCGTCGCGTGTCCGCCCCTGGCGGACGGGCCGTACGCCCGACTCCCGCCCGCGTCAAAGAGGCGTTGTTTTCCATCCTCGCTTCCGCCGGCCGCCTCGACGGTGCGCGCGTGCTCGATCTCTTCGCCGGCAGCGGCGCGCTCGGGTTCGAAGCGCTCTCGCGCGGTGCGGCGAGCGTGACGTTCGTCGAAGCGCACAAGCCGACGGCCGCGGCGCTCACGCGCACGGCGCGCGAGCTCGGCGTCGAGGCGCACAGCACGGTGGTTGCGTTACCCGCCGAACGCGCCGTGCGCGCGGTGCAAGGTCCGTTCGATGTCGTCTTTGCCGACCCGCCGTACGCGCAGCCGTATCCGGCCGGCGTCTTCGCGGTCTTGCGCGAGCGCGCGTTGCTTGCTGAGGACGCGCTCGTCGTTTACGAGCACTCGTCGCGCGAGGAGCCGCCGGCCGATCCGGCGTTCGCGCTTACGCGCAGCGAACGCTACGGCGCGGTTGCGCTTGCGTTCATGACGGTGGCGGCGTGACGGCGCTCGCAAGCGCGCACCGCTTCGCCGCGCGCGTCGCGGCGAGCCGCGCGGCGCTGGCGCGCGCAGAACGCATGGACGCCGCATGCGCCGACTTCGTCGCGCACCGTTTCGCGCAAGCCGAGGCCGCGCTGGAGACGCTCGTTGCGGCAGACCCGGGCGACGTCGACGCGCGTTTCATGCTCGCTTACGTGCGGCTCACGTGCGGTGATTTCGCGCGCGGCTGGGAACTCTTCGATGTGATGCGCGAGCGGCCGGGCGTGCAGGCGGCGTACGCTGCGCTCGAGGGCCTCCCGCGCTGGGACGGGCGGCCGTTTGCGGGCCGGCGGCTGCTGATCGCACGCGAAGCGGGCTTCGGCGATCTGCTGCAGCTCGCGCGGTTCTTTCCGCTGGCCAAGGCGCGCGGCGGGACGGTCGTCCTCGAATGTGCGCCCGAGCTTGCTTCGCTGGCGGCAACGTTCGCCGGCGTCGATGAGGTGCACGTCTCCGACGGCATCTCGCTCGCCGCGACGCCGTTCGATCTGGTGCTGCCGCTGATGAGCCTCCCCGGCACGCTCGGCATCGGCGCGGACGGTATCGGGATGCCGGCACCGTACATCGACGTCGCGCGCGAACGCGTCGCCGACGTCGCGCAAACGCTGCGGTTACGTGCGGACGAGCTGAACGTGGGCCTGGTGTGGGCCGGGAATCCGGCGCTGGCGAACGATTCCGCGCGCTCGGCACCGCTCTCGGCACTCGCCCCGCTCTTCACGGTGCCGGGGATCCGCTGGTTTGGTTTGCAGAAGGGTCCGCGCGCGCTCGACGACGGGCCGCCGTTCGAGCGGCTCGGTGCGCAGTTGCACGACTTCGCGGCGACCGCGGCCGTGATGAGCGCGCTCGATCTCGTGATTACCACGTGCACCGCGAGCGCGCACCTCGCCGGCGCGCTCGGCCGTCCGGCCTGGGTGTTGCTGAACCATCTCCCCGAGTGGCGCTGGCAGACCGACCCGTCGGCGAGCGCGTGGTACCCCTCGGTGCGGCTCTTTCGACAGCCGGAGCCCGGTGCGTGGGACGCGGTCGCCGCTTCGGTCTGCGCCGCACTCGCGGCACGGACCGAAGCCGGAGCACGCGCATGACGAACAACGGCTCCGCCGGTTCCGCGCGCCACGCAATCGCGATTTATCCCGGCTCGTTCGATCCGCTCACGATGGGCCACATGGACGTGATCGCGCGCGCCGCAGCGATCTTTCAGCGCGTCCTCGTGGCGGTCGTCGTCAACCCGCAGAAGCGCGAGCCGCTCTTCACGCTCGACGAGCGCAAGACGATGATCGCCGCTTCCGTCCACGACGCCGGGCTCGCGAACGTCGACATCACCGACTTTCGCGGCCTCTTGGCGGACTTCGTGCGCGCGCAGAACGTCGATGTGATCGTCAAAGGCTTGCGCTTCGTCTCCGATTTCGAGAACGAGATGTCGACCGCGCTCATGAACCGTTCGCTCTCGAGCGTCGATACCGTGTTCATGCCGAGCGATCCGCGCTACTCGTTCATCAGCTCGAGCATGGTCAAAGAAGTGTTTTTCCTGGGCGGCACGATCGATGAGTACGTGCCGCTCGCCGTCCTGCGCACCATGCGCGAAAAACGGAACGCGCTGCGATGATCGGCGTGAGAGATCATCGCAGCGGCACCACCCTGGGCGCACGTGCCCCCAGTCCCGAAAGGAGCTCACGACCGTGTCCATCTACCGTGTAATCGACAAACTCGAAGCCTACATCCGCGACGGCACCGTGCTGCCGCTTCGCCGCCGTATCCTGAGCGAAGAGCGGCTCTTCGAGTTCATCGAGAAGATGCGCTCGACGCTGCCGGAAGAAGTCGGCCGGGCCAAGCTGATCGCGCGCGATAAAGACCGCGTCCTGCGCGAAGCGCAGGAGCGCGCCGAGGCGATCGTCGCCGAAGCGTCGACCGCGCACGTCTCGCGTATCGACGAACACGAGCTCGTCATCCAAGCGCGGCGCACGGCCGAGATCGTCTTGCGCGAAGCGGAAGAGAAAGCGCAGCGGGTCCGCGCCGGCGCCGATGCCTACGCCGCGCAAGTGCTGACGGATCTCGACGGTCGGCTCGCGGTCGCGATGGGCTCGGTGCGTAAGGGGATCGAGGCGCTGGCGACCCAGCGCGCGCGGCCACCGGTCGCGAGCCCCGCGGCGGCGCCGCTTGCGGATGCGGCAGCGAAATCGAAACGCGTCGCGTTCGACGCGCAGAACGACGTCGTCTTGAGTGAAACGAGCGAACTCGAGTCCGTTCGCGTGACGTGATGGCGGGGGCGCGCAGCGGCTGGTTCGTCGGGATCCTGGTCGGGCTCGCGCTGCTCACGGTTCTCTCTGCGACGCCGCTGCCGTGGTTCGTGATCGCGCCCGGGACCCCCGTGGATCTCAATCGGGCGGTCGCGGTCGGCGGCGCGCGCCGGTCGACGGACCGCTTCTTGCTCACCGACGTGAGCGTCACGCGCGCATCGCCGCTGCGTCTGCTCTTCGCGCTCCTGCCCGGCGTCGTGCTCGAGCGCGAGACGCACGTCGTGCCGCACGGCGTACCGCTCGCGAGTTATTCCACCATCATGCGCGATGCGATGGACGAAAGCCAAGCCGCGGCGGCGGTGGTCGCCGAGCGTGCGGCCGGCTACCACGTCCCGATCCCGCCCGAGCGCGTGACGATCGCGGAGATCGCCGCGCGATCGGCGGTGCGCGGTGCGCTCGCACCAGGCGACGTCATCGAACGCGTCGGCGACCGCCCGATCTTCAGCTCCGACGATGTCCGGCGGGCGGTGGATCGCGTCCGGCCGGGCGAGCTGATCCGCGTCGCGTTCGAGCGGCGCGGGCGTTCCCGCGCGATCTTCGCTCGCACGACCTCGATCGACGGTCACGTGCGACTTGGAATCGTGCTCGACACGCAGTACGACAAACCCAGGTTGGCGGTGCCCGTCAGCTACGCGATGGGCGACATCGAGGGCGGTTCGGGCGGCCTGATGATGGCGCTGCGCATCTACGATGCGTTGCACGGCATCGGTGGCGTGCCCAACCGCACGATCGCCGGAACCGGGACGCTCGATTACACGGGCCGGGTCGGGCGCATCGAAGGAACCTCGCAAAAACTCATCGCGGCGAAGCGCGCCGGCGCGAGCATCTTTTTCGTGCCGCGCGAGAATTATGCCGACGTCGCCGGCGAGCGCGGCGTGCGGATCGTCCCGGTCGGCAGTTTTGCCGACGCGCTGCGCGCGCTGTGAGCGTTCGTGCGCGTCGCTGACGTCTTCAAGATCGGTATCGGTCCGTCGAGTTCGCATACCGTCGGCCCGATGCGCGCGGCCCGGCAATTCGTCCACGATCTCGAATCGCGGCACGCAGAGATCACGCGGCTGCACGTCGATCTGTACGGCTCCCTTGCGCTGACGGGCCGTGGACACGGCACCGATCGGGCCGTGATGCTCGGACTCGCCGGATGTGCCGCGGATACGGTCGATCCGGATCTTGCCCGCGACCTCCCGGAGCTCGTCGCGAGCCGGCGATCCTTGGATCTGCCGAGCGGCACCTGCGTCGCGTTCGATCCCGCAACCGACATCGAATTTCGCATGCGCGAGACGCTGTCGCGCCACCCCAACGGGATGCGTTTCCAAGCGTTCGCAAACGCCGATCTCATCGCATCCGCCGACTACTTTTCGCTCGGCGGCGGGCTGGTCGAGGGGCCGGGTTTCGAGCCGGGTGCGACGCTCGCCGAGCTCCCGTACGATTTCGCATCGGCAGCCGAGCTGCTCGCGATGGCGGAGTCCAACGCGTGGGCGATCTGGCAGGTCGTGCAGGCCAACGAAGCTGCGCTGGAGCCGGCGGCGGAACTCGATGCGTATCTCGCGTCGATCTGGACGACGATGCAGCAGTGCATCGAGCGCGGGCTTGCGACCGAGGGCATCTTGCCGGGCGGCCTCAACGTGCGCCGGCGCGCGCCGCGCCTGTATCGCAAATTCCGCAGCGCCACGGCCGGCGACCGGCTCGAAGCGATGGATTTCGTGAACGTCATGGCGATTGCCGTGAACGAGGAGAATGCCGCCGGCGGCCGCGTCGTCACCGCGCCGACCAACGGCGCCGCGGGCGTGATCCCGGCGGTGCTCTCCTATTACCGTGATTACATCCCGGATGCGACGCCAGCCGGGATCACGCGCTTTCTCTTGACGGCGGCCGCGATCGGCATGCTCTACAAGCGCAACGCGTCGATCTCAGGCGCCGAAGTCGGCTGCCAAGGCGAAGTCGGCGTGGCGTGCTCGATGGCCGCGGCGGGTTTGGTCGCCGCGCAGGACGGAACCAACGCGCAGATCGAGCACGCCGCCGAAATTGCGATGGAACACAACCTCGGGATGACCTGCGATCCGATCGGCGGGCTCGTGCAGATTCCGTGCATCGAGCGCAACGCGATGGGCGCCGTCAAAGCGATCAACGCGTCGCGCATGGCGATGGTCGAAGAAGACCACCACGTGTCGCTCGATCAAGTGATCCGCGTGATGTTCGAAACCGGCCGCGACATGCAAGCCAAATACAAAGAAACCTCGCTCGGCGGCTTAGCCGTCAGCGTCGTCGAGTGCTGAACGTGAAAAGTGCCTGGCGGCGCATACCTGTCGAACGGCGCTTCTAACAGATGGGCACCTTGGTGACGTATCGCGGCGCTGTATTTCCAAAGGACCACGAGCCCGTCCACGCGCACGTCGAGTTCGACCGGGGAGTGCTCCTTGTAGCGATCAGGAGGTGAGCGACTCCGCCGACGAGCGGAGCGAGGGCTGCATCGCGAAGCGGAAGCGGAAGCGGCGCGTTACCAGCAGCGTACGGCGGCGTTTTTCCAAGAAGTGAGCGTCGTCGACCGGTGGTCTCGTTTGAGAGTGCCACCCTGTT
>Ga0116229_10007367_pt1 | contig 17446 bp, 18 predicted proteins | sample S1TSphgellanicum_3_FD_87313 | JGI IMG/M metagenome (GOLD analysis project Ga0116229, IMG submission 87313) | Host-associated microbial communities from peat moss isolated from Minnesota, USA - S1T2_Fc - Sphagnum magellanicum MG | ecosystem: Host-associated > Plants > Peat moss > Unclassified... | reverse complement strand
CGCCGACGCCGGCGCCGCGCGACCGCGGCGATCCCGCGCCGGAATAGTGGTGTGATAGAGTGCGCGCGGTGCGCCAGAGAGAGAGATAAAAAGCGGTGACGCCGGGCAGGCTGGGAGTCGAGGTCAAGGAGGAGCGCGGCCCCGATCAGAGCATCATGCGCCTCGGCACATCGCGCGCCGCATTCGTCGGCCGCACGCTGCGCGGTCCGGTCAACCGTCCGATCATCGTCACGAGTTTCGCGGAATTCCAGCATGCGTTCGGCGGCCTGTGGCAGCCGAGTCCGTTGGGCTATGCCGTCGAGCAGTTCTTCGACAACGGCGGCCGCGAGGCGGTCGTGGTGCGCGTGATCAATGGCGCGCGCTCCGCGACACTGACCTTGAAGGCGGGCGGCGCGACGGTGCGCCTGCGCGCGGTGCGCCCCGGCACGCGGGAATATCTTCGAGCCAGCGTGGATTATGACAACATCCCGGCGCACGACACCGCGGATTTCAACCTGACCGTGCAGCGCGTGCGCGCCCAGGGCACCGGCCACGTGGAGGACCAGGAGATATTTTACCGGCTCTCGCTGCGGCCGGAATCTGCATCGTACCTGCCGCGGGCGCTCGCCGAGTCGGAACTGATCCGACTGGACGGCGAGATTCCGGCGCGGCGGCCCGATCGGACCTTGGATGTCGCGAGCGGCCTGGCGAGCGGTTACGTCAATTCCAATTCCGACGGCGACGACGGCGCGCCGCTCACCGACTACGACATCATCGGCCGGAGCGGCGATCGCAGCGGACTGTTCGCGCTGGCCGATGCGGATTACTTCAATTTCCTGTGCATTCCGCCGCTCGCCCGCGAGCAGGAGGTGGGTCCGAGCGTTCTGCTGGTGGCGGCCCGCTATTGCAAAGAGCGCCGCGCCCTGTTGCTGGTCGACCCGCCGTCCGCCTGGCATACCGCGGATGACGCCTTGCGCGGCATGCGGGAGTGGAGTTTAGCCGACGAAAATGCCGTGCTGTACTTCCCGCGGGTGCTGGCGTACGACAAGCTTCGCGGACACTTTGAGGCGTTTGCCCCGTGCGGTGCGGTTGCCGGCATGCTGGCGCGGTGCGACGAGACCGCGCCGGTATGGTCGCCGGCCAAGAACGAGGAGGCAGTGCTGCGCCCGGGCTACCGGCCGACCTGCATGGTCAGCGAAGACCGCCGCAGGCGTCTCGCGAGTCTCGGGGTCAACACCGTGCTGGCGGTACGCTCGGCCGCACGCCTGGGCGTTGCCGCCCGCACCCTGGGCGCGGGGGCGGCCGTGAGCACCGATTGGCAATATCTGGCGTCGCGGCGCCTCGCCTTGTTCATCGTCAACAGCGTCGAGCGCGGTACGCGCTGGGTCGCGATGATGCAGCCGCACCTCGATGTCACGGAGGCCGTGACGGCACAGGTGCGCACGTTTTTTAAAAGTTTGTACGATGAGCACGCGTTCGGCGCGCGGCCCCTGCAGGATGCCTACTTCGTTGCCTGCGGCCAGCGCGACGAATTCCGGCTGGTGATCGGCTTCGCCGCCCAATCGACGCCCGGTTTTCACAGCTTTCGCATCGTCCATTCGACGGCCGGCAGCAAGGTGACCGAAGTGGCCGCGAATCGGTTGAACGAGATCCGTCACGGCCGGCCCGGACCCCACCGGGCCCTCGCGCGCGGTATCCAGGAGTGACGCAACCGCTCGCTTCCCGGTCCCCGCAGCCCCTCCCGTGAGTGCGTCGATCGCCACGGTGGTGTTTTCTCACGGCAAGGAGAGCGGACCGTGGGGCTCGAAGATCACCGCCATGGCGGCGGTGGTGCGGGACCTGAAGCTGACAGCGGAGTCGGTCGACTACCGTGGTCTGGACGACCCCGACGAGCGCGTGCGCACCTTGATCGCCGCGGCCGCGCAATTCGAACCACCCCTGGTGCTGGTCGGTTCGAGCATGGGAGCGCACGTATCGGCGGCCGCGGCCGCCCGGCTGCGGCCGCGCGGCCTGTTCTTGCTGGCGCCCGCGTTTTACATGCCGGGCTACGAGCAATACACGCCGCAGGAGGTTGCGTGTCCGTGTGCCATCGTGCACGGCTGGAGGGATGACGTCGTCCCGGTCGACAACGGCATCCGCTGGGCAAGGGAACATGCGGCGGCGCTGCACGTGCTCGACTCCGGCCATCGTCTCGAAGACCGCATCGACGCCATATGCGCGCTGCTGCGCGGCTTTCTCATGGAAATACTGGGATAACTCTCTCGTGCTCCGGCGCCGGGATTGGGAGGGGCTGTCCACGGGCCGCGGTAAATCCATTGCGCTGCGCAGTCCTTAGCTCCGCGCAAGCCCGGGGTGGCCATCCCTGGCCACCCGCGCGACGCATGCGTCGCGCCCCTGGAGGCTGCGGGCAAAACATCCCTGTTTTTCACGCCCCGGGACAGCCCCTCCCAATCCCGGCGCCTCCTCTTAGGCTCGTGGCATCCAGTGAATAATGCAGACTGGCTAGGGGGTTTGCGACGGCGCGGCGATCGACGGCGGGGCCGCGGTCGGGATGTCGAGTTGCGCCTGCGCGAGCTCGCGCAGACTTTCACCGAGCTGCTCGCCGCAACGCTTGCCCATGGCGTCGAATCCGGCGCCCAACGAGGCGATGTAAGCGGACACATAGCGCTTGCCCGCCGGCGACTCGAGAAACCGCAAGACATTCTTGAGATCGGCGTCGCTCAAATCCCGATAGCTGTAGGCCAGATAGCGGCGCAGCTGTTCGCGCATGCCTTGTTCCAATCCGGCGCGGCTGGCTTCGCCGGACTTGCGCGCGCTCTCGGCAACAGTGGCGGGATCCCTGCCGGCGCCGACCGCGGTACCGACCGCGACCGCCTGTCCCATGCTCAGGAAGATCTGCACCGTGGATTCGGTGGAACGGGAGGCGCGCTCCAACTTGTCGAACAAGGCCTCGCGCTGCGGCGTCGACGGCGCCGTCAATTGGCCGTTCATGATGCTGTCGATCTTGGCTTCCTCGAGCGAGGCGGCGGCCGTGTCCGCCTCGACCATGCGTCGACCGACGTCGCTTTGCAGAAATGCTTCCGTCTTCTTGAAAGTCGCGGCATCCAAATTGGCGGCGAGTGCGCTCAACGCCGGCGCTTCGAACACATCGATACGAAAGCCGCGTTTCGCCGCGGCGGTCACCGCATTGAGCTGTTGATCGGAGAGCTGCGCCGCGGCGTCGGCCGAGAACAGTTGGCGGATGTGCGCCGGCATCGATTCCAGGGAGGCGCGCACCTGGTCGCGTATCGCCGCATCCTGATAGATCTTCGCCGCCGTCTCGATGTCGAGAGGCTGTGCGGCGAACGCGCCGCCCGACACCAGCAACAGCAATGCAAAACGAACCATGCGCGAACTCCGGGTGGCTGCAAGTGCCCAACGATTGTACACTCCAAGCCCACACGGTCCGAGGTGCACATGGGCTTGGCAACGGTTTCGACCGTCTCACTGTCGGTTTTGTTCATCCTTGGTTGTGCGGCGCCGGAGCCGCCGCCCAAGAAGACCGTTTTCGATCCTCTCACACAGCAGATGGATCGGGCACGCGACGTGCAGAAAACCGTGAATGCCAACACGGACGAGACGCGCAAGGCGGTAGACGCCCAAGAGCGCGGCGACCCCGCTCCATAAAGCCAGTTTTCGCTTCGATCCTCGATGCCGCGTTGCAGATCACGGTGCGCGGGGCGGCGGCTGATTGCGCAAACCACCCTTGCCGCCGCGCTGCTGTATGAGGGGGTGCGGCGCTGTTGTAGCAGGGAGCGCGGCGGCGGCCGATACCTATTCGCTCCAGTCCTTGCCGGCGCGCTGCTGTTTGGCGGCACCGCGGCGCTTCTTCGATTCGATGCGCCGCTCCTTCGAGCCCTTCGTGGGCCGCGTCTTCCTGCGCACCTTGGGCTCGACCAGCGCGGCGCGAATCAACCCGGCGAGGCGCTCGAGCGCCGCGCGGCGATTCTGTTCCTGACTGCGTTCGCTCACGGCCTTGAACAGGATGCTGCCGTCGGCGATGAGCTTGGTGCCGGCAAGGCGGCGCAGACGATTTCTGGCCGCCACGGGAAGGCTGGCATTCTGCGGCAACAGGAACCTGAGTTGCGCGGCGCTCGATACCTTGTTGACGTTTTGACCGCCGGGACCCGAGGAGCGGATGAATTTCCACTCCAATTCCTCGTCGGGAATGACGATGCCGGGTGTGACGATCAGTGGCACGGAAACGTCAGGCGAGGTCCGCGGAGGACGAATGCACGAGGATTTCGCGCTGCGCCACCGGGATGGTGATCTTGTGCTCCTTGAACAGCCGCCAGATCGCGCGGTTCACTTCGGAGCGCACGTTGTTGACGCCTTCCTGCGGATCTGAAATCCAGAAACGCAGTTCGAGTTCGATGCCGCTGTCGCTGAAGTGCATGAGGCGCGATACCGGAGCCGGCTCGCTCAGCACGCGCGCCTGTCCCTCGCATGCGACCAGCAGAATCTTCAATGCCAGTTCCGGATCGTCGCGGTAGCTGATACGGATCGGCAACTTGAGCCGGATGCGCGGGTCCGTGTAGCTCCAGTTGATCACGGCGTTGGAGATGAGCTGCTGATTCGGCACCAGCATTTCCACTCCGTCGCGGTCGCGCACCACCACGTAGCGGCCGCGCAGTTCCTGCACCCAGCCGAAGTTCTCGGTGCTGGTGCCGCTCTGGCCGGAGAGGCTGATGACGTCGCCCGGCTTGATGGAGCGGTCCATCAGCAGCACGAAGCCGCTGACGAAATTCGCCGCGATCGACTGCAAGCCGAATCCCAGCCCGAGGCCGATGGCGCCGGTCAGCACCGTGAGCGCCGTGAGATCGACGCCGGCGGCGTTCAAGCCCATCAGAATGCTGAGGCCGATCAGGAACGCGTTCGAGAATTTCGCGATGCCGATGCGGGTGGAGGGTGCGAGGGTGCTGAACCTCTTCAACCGCCGCTCGACCCAGCGGCTGACCCAGGCAGCCACCAGCACGAACAAGGTCAGGGTGAACAGCAGTTTCAATACCGACCACACCGTGATGCGGCTCTTGCCCGCCGCCACCCCGATGCTGTCGAGGGTGGCGATGATGGGGTCGAGCCAGCCCAGCTCTTCGGCTGCGATCGCCAGCCAGATGAAAAAGGTGAGGCGGTATTCCCAGTGATGCATCCAGGATTTATTGCCCAGGCTCGCGGCAAACAGCAGCACGACCAACCGCACCGCGACGTAGGCGCCGATCAGGCGAACCGCGGCGTCCAGCACCGAGACGTCGAGGAGCGCGGAGTGCAGCAGGCTGCGGGCGAGGATCACCAATCCCAGCGCCACGAGGGCGGGAGTCGCCACGACGGTGCCCTGCGAGGCGAAATACGTCAATGACAGCGAGGCCGGCGTCTTCAAGCGGCGCCGCTCCTGTCGGCTGCGCAGCGCGGCGCTGACCAGCCAGCCGGCCAGCAGGCACCCGGCGACGGCGGCGATCTCGGACAACACGGTACGGCTCGACAAGATGTCGAAGAATCCCGCGAGACGCCGCCAGACTTCCATCATGCGTTGAGGTCCGGTATGAGTTGACTTTCGAGACGCGCGATTTGGTCCTTGAGCAGCAGCTTGCGGCGCTTCAGGCGCTTCATTTGCAGCTCGTCGACTTTGAAATCCATGCTGAGGCGCGTGATGATGTCGTCGAGGTCCCGGTGTTCGATGCGCAGCTGGCGCAAGCGCTCAATGTTCTTGAACAGGTCGGTATTGACTTTGCTGTCTTCGTCGCTCACGGCGTGGCTGCTTTCGTTATGTAGCTGCGCCACACCGGGGTGACGCAATCCGGTAGCTTAAGGTAGCGGCCCAACGGATTCCAAGTATGTGCGGGATCGTGAAAATCCGAGCCTACGGAACCCATGAGCCCGTGCTGCAGGGCGAGCGCCGTGCCGGCTTCGACGTGCTGCGCGCCGTTGCCGCCGGTCACCACTTCGAGCGCCGCCCCGCCGGCGGTGCTGAAATCGGTCAGCAAACGCCGGCGCGCGCCGGCAGACAGGGCGTAGCGCGAGGGATGCGCGAGCACGGCCACGCCGCCGGCCGCGCGAATCCATTGTACGACCTCGGCCAGCGCAGGCCATTCCGAGGCGAAGTGCGCCGGCTTGCCCGCCGCCAGATACTTGCGAAAAGCCTGATCGGGGCGGCTCACGAGCCCGGCGGCGACCATGGCGTTCGCGAGATGGGCGCGCGTCGGCAGGCCCGGGTTGGCTTCGACGGCGGCAAGCAGAGCCACGCCCGGCAGCCCTAGTTTCGCCAGGTGTGCGCAGATCTTGCGCATACGCTCGCGCCGCCGTTCGCCCTGCGACTCGAGCGCACTGCATAGCGATCTGTCCGCGGGGTCTATCCACAGCCCGACGACATGAATGGCCTGGGCGCGCCACGACGCGGATATCTCGACGCCAGGAACGAAGCGCACACCCAAGCCTGCCGCACGCTGCTGCGCCTCCGCCAACCCCGTCATCGTGTCGTGATCGGTGAGCGCCAGGACACTGACACCGGCCGCCGCGGCACGAGCCACCAGCTCGCCGGGCGTCAAGACGCCGTCGGAGCAGTTCGAGTGCGTGTGCAGGTCGATATTGAGGAGACCGTCAAGGGCGAGGCCGCTCACGAATGGCTGCTCACGAGGCGCCGCACGCGAGGTGCATTTCACGCGGGGCCGCTCGCGAGACCCACCGCCTCGAGCCTGCGGCCTGCGAACGCGATGAATCCCTGCGCGCGTTCGATGCCGCCGCCGGTGTAGTCGAACGGGTGCCGCTCATGAAGGGCTGCTCGCGAGACCCACTGCCTCGAGCCTGCGCCCTGCGAGCACGATGAATCCCTGCGCGCGTTCGATGCCGTCGCCGGTATAGTCGAACGTATAGGTGCGCAGCACGCGTCGCCGGCCTTTCGCGTTGCGCGCCACCCGCCAGCCGGCGAACGCAACGGTGCCGTCCAGGAATTGGACCACCGCCCGCGAACAGGTTTCCTGGGCAATCCGATTCGCGGTCTCGCGCGCGTCGAGCGAGATTTGCCAGAGTTTGTAGCCCCCCGCCAACCCGGCGGCCAGGACCAGCAGCACCAGGTCGTCGGTCATAAGCGGAAGCTTACCGTACCCTGCGGGGCTCCGGCCCTTGGTTTTCCGCCGCACCCTCCCCATATGGTGTCCATGAACATCAATCCGCAGCCGAACTTGGCCGTGCGCGTCGACCCGAACGAAATGGTGCGATACGTGCAGAACTTGCTCACCGACCCGAAGGGGGCGACGGTTCCTTCGATCGTGACCGCGCTGGCTCAGCGGCAATGGGGCGGCGACACGCCGCTGGCCCGCGCCGCGCAATTACGCTGGAGCGCGCTCAACCGTGCGTTTGGCGACGCGCGCCTCAGTACCTGGACGCTGCATCCGAAACGCGATCAAATCCACGTGCCGGCGGCATTAATTGCGGCAGCGGGTGTCGCGCGGCTGACCATGGCGGAGCAAGAGGTGGTGTTCGACATTCCCACCTTGTTGGACGCCACGCTGGAGTTGTGCGAACCGGTGGGCAACGCTTAATAGCCGCCAGCGGCAGCGAATCGGCACGGCGGTGGCTGAACGCCACAAACTGCTGCGCTGCGCGCCAGCCCACATCTTGCGTCCGCAATTCGGCAGCACGGAGGGCTGGCTGAACGCATCCCACGAAATGCTGCGCCGCGCGCTCACGCGTATCTTGCCTCAGCGGGTCGGCAACACGGAGGGGTGGCTGAACGCCACGAAGTCGCCGTTGATGACAGTCTCGCGGCAGTTGTAGCGCAGACGGTGGCCGTCCAGCCGGGTGACATGCCCCCCCGCCGCCTCCAACAGCGCCTGCCCGGCGGCCGTATCCCACTCCGAGGTCGGCCCGAAGCGCGGATAGAGTTCCGCCTCGCCGCAGGCCAGCAAGCAAAACTTCAGCGAGCTGCCGATGCCGCGCATGACGTGGGGCTTAAGTTTCGCGAGGTAGTCCGCGGTTTCCGCAGTCGCGTGAGAACGGCTGCCCACCACTCGCAGCGGCTGCTGCGGCGCGGCTACGCGGATCGGGACTTGCGCCGCGCCGGCGGGCCGGCTGAACGCACCGATTCCGAGGCCTCCCCAGTACAGCAGCCCGCGGGCGGGCGCCGACACCACGCCGAGCACCGGTTCATGCTGCTGCACCAGGGCGACATTGACGGTAAATTCGCCGTTGCGCTTGACGAACTCGCGGGTGCCGTCAAGCGGATCGACCACCCATAGTTCGCGCCACGCACGCCGCTCGCTCCACGGTGCCTGTGCCGATTCTTCGGAAAGCACCGGTATCTCGGGGGTGAGCCGGGTCAGACCCTCGAGAATGACGCGCTGCGACTCCAAATCCGCCGCAGTCAGGGGCGAATCGTCCTGTTTGTGCTGCACGCTGAAGTCATCGCCGTAAATACGCATGATGGCCGCGCCGGCGCGCTCCACGATCGGCAGCAGCGCCTGCGCCAATGCTGCAAGGTCTCGCATCGCGATATCATAACTCGATGGAAGCCTCGCCCGCGGTCGACTGGTCGGCCATCGATACCGTGCTGCTCGACATGGACGGCACCCTGCTCGATCTTCGCTTCGACAACTGGTTCTGGCAGGAGGTCATCCCGGGCCGCTACGCTGCCGCCCACGGGTTGAGCCTCGAGGAGACGCAGCGCCGCTTGACCCCCAAATTCCAGGACGTGCAGGGCACGCTGCAGTGGTATTGCATCGACTATTGGACCGAGCAATTGCAACTGGATATTGCCGCCATCAAGCGCGAGACCTTGGCTGAAGTCGAGTTTTTGCCCGGAGCCCTGCAGTTTCTCCGCAGGCTCGAGCAGAGCGGCAAGCGTCGCGTGTTGGTCACCAATGCGCATCCTGCCGTGTTCCACTTGAAGGACCAGCGGGTCGCGCTTAGCCAGTACTTCGACGTTTTTCATTCTTCGCATGCGTTCAAGTGGCCCAAGGAGCATGCGGCGTTTTGGCCGCTGCTGGAGCGCGAGGAGGGATTTACACCGCAGCGCACGTTATTCGTCGATGACAGCTTGAAGGTGCTGGCCGCGGCGCGCGAGTTCGGCATCGGCTGGCTGCGCGCGGTGCGGCGACCGGATTCCGGGCGTCCGCCGCAGGCGACGGGAGACTTCGTCGCGATCGATGGGGTTGTGGAGCTTTTCTGAAGTGGGCGCGGCGGGGACGCTGCCGCTGCAGGTCCCAGGGCGTTTCGTCGCGATCGAAGGGGTCGGGATTTTTTCTGAAGTGGGAGCGTCCCGGACGCCAACGCCGCGGACCCCAGGCGTTTCGTCGCGATCGAAGGGGTCGATATCTTATGTGGCGGGAGCTGCCGGACCCCCGCCACCGCCACCGCCGCCGCCTCCACCACGCCGACGTCGGCGCCGCGCGGGTTGACCCTGGCCTTGTGCCGGGGCTTCGCCGCCACTGCCACTGCCACTGCCACCGGCATCGGCGCGCGGTGGCGACGATTGTGGCGATTGCGGCGCAGCGTGCGGCGGGCGCGAGTTCGGTGGACCGCGCCGCGGCGGGCTGCCGCTGCGGCCACCGCCCGGTCGGCCACCGCCAGATCGGCCGCCGTATCCACCCGGCCGGCCTCCGCTGCCGGAGCGGCCGCCGCCGCGCGATTGTCCGGGCCGCGGCGCCCGCTCGCGCCACTCGGCGGGTGGCGGGGCGGTGACCACGGCCAAATCCTCCCGCAGGATGGCCGCGCGCGGAATCTGGTGACCGATGTAGCGCTCGATGTCCGGCAGCGAGATGGCGTACTCCTCGCAGCCGAAACTGATGGCGTCGCCCTCGGCTCCGGCGCGAGCGGTGCGGCCGATGCGGTGCACGTAGTCTTCGGCATCGTTCGGTAGATCGAAATTGAATACATGGCTGACGTCGGGGATGTGCAGGCCGCGCGACGCCACGTCGGTGGCGATCAGGACCGCAATCTCCCCGTTGTGAAAGTCGCGCATCATCTTCAAGCGCTTGGTTTGCGGAACGTCGCCCGACAGCGCCTGGGCGACGAAGCCGTTGGCCGTGAGCGTTCGCTCGAGCACTTCGGCGATCCGTTTGGTATTGACGAACACCATCGTCCGGCGCGCGTCGATGCGGCGCAATAGCCCCATCAACAACGGAATTTTCTCCTCCGTGGACGGGAAGTAGAGCACCTGCGTCACCCGGTCGACCGTCATCTTGTCGGGCTCGATGCGGATCAGCTCGGGATTGTTCATGTGCTCGTACGCGAGTTCCATGACCCGGTGCGAGAGCGTGGCCGAGAACATCATCGTCAAGCGCAGCGTCGGATGCGGCAGGCGGCGCAAGATGAAGCGGATGTCCTTGATGAAACCGAGATCGAACATCCGATCGGCTTCATCCATGACGGCCACTTGAATGTGGCGCAGGTCGAACACATGTTGCTTGAAGTAATCGATGATGCGGCCGGGCGTGCCTATCAATACGTCGACGCCTTCTTCGAGGATGCGCCGCTGCTTTTCATAGTCCACGCCGCCGAACACGATCGCGAGTTTCAATCCCGTGAATTTGCCGATTCCCAAAGCGTCGGAATGAATCTGTACCGCGAGTTCGCGGGTCGGCGCGATCACGATGGCGCGCGGTGCATTCGCCGGCTTGTTGTCCGCGTAGGGCTCGGTCAACAAGCGCTGGAAAAGCGCGATCAGGAAGGCGGCGGTTTTCCCGGTGCCGGTTTGTGCCTGGCCCGCGACGTCGCGGCCGGCGAGCGCCACCGGCAGTGTCTGTGCCTGAATCGGGGTGCAGCGGCTGTAGCCGAGTTCGGCGATGCCCCGTTTCAAGGATTCGGCGATGTCGAGGGATTCGAACGTTAGCTGAGTGAGATGGGCGTCTGACATTTTCTCTTTGCGGATTGCAGAAACTTGCAAAATGATGGGGACCGGTTAACAATACAGCCAGTCCGGAGCCGGTCTTTCCGCTCCCAGCAACCGTATCATCGGTACCCTTTTAAGGTAATCAAGACCGCTAAACCCGCTGTATTGTGCCCGAATGGCCGCGCATCGTCACTTCGCGCTGATTCGGCCCTATAAACCAACCCGCCCCCCTAAACAAACGAATCTCCAAAAGGAGGTAATTCCGCAGTGAGTAACCCCAGTATCGTCCATACCAGCGACGCCACGTTCGACAAGGACGTTTTGAAGTCCGATAAGCCCGTATTGTTGGATTTCTGGGCCGAATGGTGCGGACCTTGCAAGATGATCGCGCCCATCCTCGATGAGATTGCCGATCAATACAAAGACAAGATCCGTATCGCCAAGCTCAACATCGACGACAATCCGGCGACCCCCCCGAAATTCAACATCCGCGGCATTCCCACCCTGATCCTGTTCAAGAACGGCACCGTCGAGGCCCAGAAAGTAGGAGCCGTGACCAAGTCACAGCTCGCCGCTTTTCTGGATAGCAACCTGTGAGAGGCTATCTCGGCAATCAGTCGCGCGGCGGCCAGGGCGGCGGGCAGCAGGGCGGCGGGCAGGGAGGCGGCGGCCGCTCGAACCGCCCCAACCGCGGACCGCGTAACGACAACCGCAACGGCAACACCAACGGCGGACGTCCGCCGATGGAAGACTACGGCGATTTGCCGGAGGGCGGAGACGACCTGGAGATCATTGCGCCGACCGACCTCGCGCGCAGCCGCAGCTCGATGAATCTGACGGAGCTCAAGAAGCGGCCGATCAGCGATCTCGTGAAGCTCGCCGAGACCATGGGTCTCGAGAACATGGGCCGCGCGCGCAAACAGGACATCATCTTCGGCGTGCTCAAGGCGCATGCCCGCAAAGGCGAGGACATCTACGGCGACGGCGTGCTCGAGATACTGCAGGACGGCTTCGGATTTCTGCGCTCGTCGGACTCGAGCTACCTCGCGGGCCCCGACGACATCTATGTGTCCCCGAGCCAGATCCGCCGCTTCAACCTTCGCACCGGCGATTCGATCTCCGGCTTGATCCGGCCGCCGAAGGAAGGGGAGCGCTACTTCGCGCTGCTCAAGGTCGGCGAAATCAATTTCGACTCGCCGGAGAGTTCGCGCGGCAAGGTGCTGTTCGAGAATTTGACGCCGCTGCATCCCACCGAGCGTTTGAAGCTCGAGCGCGGCAACGGTTCGACCGAAGACTTGACGGCCCGCGCCATCGACCTGGTCGCACCCATCGGCAAGGGACAGCGCGGCCTGATCGTCTCGCCGCCCAAGGCCGGCAAGACGATGCTGCTGCAGAACATCGCCACGGCGATCACCGCCAATCATCCGGAAGTCTATCTGATCGTCCTGCTGATCGACGAGCGGCCCGAGGAAGTGACCGAAATGGCGCGCACCGTGAAAGGCGAGGTCGTCTCCTCGACCTTCGACGAGCCGGCGAGCCGCCACGTGCAAGTGGCCGAGATGGTCATCGAGAAGGCCAAACGGTTGGTCGAGCACAAGAAGGACGTTGTCATCCTGCTCGATTCCATCACCCGTCTGGCACGCGCCTACAACACCGTGGTGCCGAGTTCGGGCAAGGTGCTCACCGGCGGCGTCGACGCCAATGCGCTGCAGCGGCCGAAGCGGTTCTTCGGTGCGGCGCGCAACATCGAAGAGGGCGGCAGCCTCACCATTCTCGCCACCGCGCTGGTCGATACCGGTTCGAAGATGGACGACGTGATTTTCGAGGAGTTCAAGGGCACCGGCAATTCGGAAATCCACCTGGACCGCCGCATCGCCGAGAAGCGCACGTTTCCCTCGATCAACATCAACCGCTCCGGCACCCGCAAGGAAGAGCTCATCACGGATCCGGCGGAACTCTCCAAGATGTGGATCCTCCGCAAGCTGCTGCACCCCATGGACGAGCTGGCGGCGATCGAGTTTCTGCTCGACAAGATGAAGGATACCAAGACCAACACGGATTTCTTCGATGCCATGAAGCGGTAGTTTGTCACCGCGAGGAGTTGGTATGCAGTGGTGGGCGTGGATCGCGGTCGGCGCCGTGCTCCTGGGTTCGGAATTGACCCTGATCAGCGCCGATTTCTATCTGGTGTTTCTCGGGGCCGCGGCCCTGGCAATGGGGATCCTGAGTCTGGGATTCGTCATGGCGGCCTGGATGCAGTGGCTGTTGTTTGCCGTTCTGGCCGCCTTGTCCATGTTCACCTTCCGGCGTTGGGTGTACGAGAGGATGCGCCGCAGGCTGCCCGTCGTGAACTCGGGTCCCGCCGGCCGGACGGTGGTGCTGCCCGCGGAACTCAAGCCCGGCGAATCGTGCCGGCTGGAATACTGCGGCAGTTCCTGGAGTGCGATCAACGGCGGAGGATCGCCGATCGTCGCCGGCGCACGCGCGCGCATCGAGCGTGTCGATGGGCTCACGTTGGTGGTGCGCGGCGAGCTATGAAAGTTTTTTCGAGCCGGAACGCAGCCGGGCGAGCCGCAAGCCGGCACCCTTCGCGAGCCGCAAGCCGGCCAATTTCGCGAGCTGCGAGCCGGCAACCTTCGAATAGGAGAGCTTCGTGGACATGTCCGTAGGCCTCTCCGCCATCATTCTGATCGTGGCGGTGGTCGCCGTCATCCTTTTCAAGACCGCGACCGTCGTGCCGCAGCAAAGCGCGTACGTGATCGAGCACTTGGGCAAATACAGCCGCACGTTGTCCGCGGGCTTTCACATTCTCGTGCCGTTCATGGAGAGAATCGCCTACAAGCACAGTTTGAAGGAGATCGCGATCGACATCGCTGAACAAATCTGCATCACGCGCGACAACGTGCAGGTGGGCGTTGATGCGGTGCTCTACATGCAGGTGATGGACCCGCATCTGGCGTCCTACGGCATCGCCAACTACGGTTTCGCCATTTCGCAGCTGGCGCAGACGACGCTGCGCAGTGAAATCGGCAAGATCGAACTGGACCGCACCTTCGAAGCGCGCGGCCAGATCAACACCAATGTGGTGAGCGAGCTCGACAAGGCGTCCTCGCCCTGGGGCGTGAAAGTGCTGCGCTACGAAATCAAGAACATCACGCCGCCGAAGGACGTGCTGTCGGCCATGGAAAAGCAGATGCGCGCGGAGCGTGAAAAGCGGGCCGTGGTGCTGACCTCCGAGGGCGAGCGCGATGCCAAGATCAACGCCGCCGAGGGCGACAAGCAGCGCGTGATCAAGCAGTCCGAAGCCAACAAGCTGCAGCAGATCAACGAAGCCGAAGGGCAGGCCGCGGCGATTCTCGCGGTTGCGACCGCCACGGCCGAAGGGCTGCGCCAGGTGGGCATCGCGCTGTCCGATCGCGGTGGAATCGAGGCCATGCAATTGCGCATCGGCGAGGAGTACGTCAAGCAATTCGGCAGGTTGGCGCAGGCCGGGACGACGCTGGTCGTGCCGGCCAATTTGACCGACCTGGCGTCCATCGTGACCATGGCCACGAGCATCGCGAGGAAACCCGCCGTGAACCCGGCCGCGTGACGATGTCCGAAGACAAGCAAGACACGAAGCTCGGCTTCACGGAATTCGTGATGCTGGTGGCGGCGATGATGGCCACCCAGGCGATCGCCATCGACGCCATGTTGCCGGCCTTCCCCGTGATCGGGCGGGCGCTGCACGTGGTCAACGAAAATCACGAGCAGTGGATCGTCACGGCGTACATGACGGGCCTGGGCTGCGGCCAGCTGTTCTGGGGAATGATGTCGGACCGTTTCGGACGGCGTCCGGTCCTGATGTGCGGTCTCGGTATTTACGTCGCGGCAGCGCTGCTCGCAGGGCTCGCGGGCAGCTTTGCGGCGCTGCTGGCATGGCGCTTCGTGCACGGCTTGTCGGCGGCGAGCGTCGTCGTGGCGCGTTCGGTGATCCGCGATCTCTATTCAGGCCGGCCCATGGCGCGCGTGATGTCGCTCACCTTCATGGTGTTCCTGATGGTACCCATCCTCGCGCCGAGCCTCGGTCAGCTCATCCTGTGGCTGGCGCCGTGGCGCTATATCTTCATCGTCTGCGGCGCTTTTGCCTCCTTGGTGTGGGTGTGGACCTGGTTGCGGCTGCCGGAAACCCTGCATCCGGAGTATCGGATGACGCTGACCCGCTCCCACATCGCAGCCGCGGTTCGATTGGTGATCTTCACCCGCTGTTCGCTGTGGTACACCCTGGCCATGAGCGTGATGTTCGGCGGCATCATGGCCTATGTGGGCATGGTGCAGCAGATCTTCGGCGAGGTATTCCACCGGCCGCAGCTCATGCCGGCCGCATTCGCGCTGTGCGCCGCCGCGATGGGAGTCGCGGCGTATCTGAACTCGACCATCGTGGTGCGCTTCGGCATGCGGCGCATATCCCACGCCGCACTCGTCTGCTACCTGGGTGTCACGGGACTGCATTCGGTGCTCGCCGTGCTCGCGACCGAACCGCTGTGGGCGTTCGTCGCGCTGCAATCCGCGACCATGGCGTGTTTCGCGCTGTCGATTTCCAATTTTGGCGCCATGGCGATGGAGCCCGTCGCGTCGGTGGCCGGAATCGGCGCCTCGCTGCAGGGGTTCACCTCGACGCTGGGCGGTGCGCTGGTCGCTGCCTTCATCGGAAGATATTTCAACGGCACTCTGGTGCCGCTCGCCTTTGGATCGCTGTGCTGCGGCGCTGCCAGCCTGACGTTCGTACTGCTGGCGGAGCGCGGCCGGCTGTTCAGAGGCCATCACGCGGCGGGCGAGCGCGCGCCGTTGGCGTCGGCCGAGGCCGCGGGGTAACACCGGCGGACGCCGCGCCGGCGGGGACGGGCGCGTTGCAGGCACAACGCGAAGGGAACAGCTGGCCGGGCGACAACCGTGAACGCCAAAGGGCACGTTTGCATGCCCGACTGCGCGGCGTGACAGTCGGTGCATCAAGCGGAGGCCCTGAGAACCTCCGGAGTCGGTTCCGCAGCACGCGGTCCCTCGATGGGCAGCCACACTTCGAAGGTCGAACCTGCCCCAGCTTTTGAATCGACCACGATCCGCCCGCCGTGTTGCTCAACCACGATCGCACGGGCAATCGCCAATCCTTGTCCGGTTCCGCGCCCCACCTCTTTGCTGGTAAAGAACGGGTCGAAAATGCGATCCCGGATCTGCTGCGGAATGCCGCAACCATTGTCGGAAACCGCGATGACGATGTACTCACCCTCGCGCCGCGTGGTGACGCCGATCCTGCCCGTTTCCGGCGTGTGGCCCTGGTCGGCCAGAGCGTGGCCTGCGTTGACGATGAGATTCAGCAGCACCTGGCTGATGCTGGAGATCCGGCATTTGACCATGGGCAGCGTGCCGCAATCCGTGTTCACGATGCCGACGTATTTGTATTCGTTGCGGCCGACGACAATGGCGTTTTGCACGGCCCGATTGACATCCGCACGATAAAAATCCCTTTGATCCGGGTGGGCGAGTTCCTTCATCGCACGGACAATCGCGCTCACGCGCTGCAGCCCGTCGCGTGCCCGCTCGATGGCCAGCGGAAAATTGTCGAGGAAAAATCCGACATCGTCGTTGCGCAAGCCGGCGGCGTCATCCGAAGATCCGCCCACCTGTGGATCAGTCACGGCATCGGCAGCCCGCGAGGCACCCACCATTGGCCCGATTTCACGCCATGCCTCATCGAGAAAGGTGAGGCTGTCGCCGACGAACTGCACCGGCGTGTTGATCTCGTGGGCGATCCCGGCCGCGAGCTGGCCGACCGACTGGAGCTTCTGGGACAGGCGCCGCTCGGCTTCGAGTTTCTCGTTCTCCGTCACGTCTTCAATCACGGCGACGAAATGCCGTATGTCTCCCCCAACCCGCACGGGTTGGATCTCGAGGGACACCCAGATGGGCCGCTGATCCTTGTGAAAATTCAGGATCTTGATTCGCACCGGTTTGCCGGCGTTGATGTGCCGTCGCATGATATCCACGGAATCAGGGTCCGTTCCCGGACCCTGCAGGAACGACCCGGGCTTCAATCCGCGGACCTCCTGGAGCGAGTAACCGGTCATCGCTTCGAAGCCGCGGTTCGCCCATTCGATCAACCCCGCTGCATCCGTGATGAGCACGGAGTTGGTCGTGTGCTCCGCCACCAAGGCCAGCATTTTGTTTTCAGCCTGTTGGGCGCGCAGCTGCGACTCCGCCTGCTTGAGCGCGGTGATGTCGGTGTGCACGCCCAATATCCGTAGCGCCGACCGCCGAGCGTCGCGGCGAGTGACCGTGCAGCGGACCATGATCCAACGCCACGATCCATCGCGGTGGCTCAAACGGTGTTCGAACGCGCAAAGATCCTGGTTCCCGGATATCAGGCCGGCGTACTTTTCCTTGACGAGCGCCGCGTCGTCCGGATGCACCAAGTCCTGCATGCTCGCAAAAGTATCGTAACCGGCATCCGAAGAACGGCCGAGCATCTTGAAGAAGTGCGCCGAGCGGTGCATGGAGTTTCTTTCCAGATCCCAATCCCATACCGCGTCTCCCGATCCGTCGATGGCGAATTTCCAGCGCTCCTCGCTT
>Ga0116229_10007365_pt1 | contig 17449 bp, 7 predicted proteins | sample S1TSphgellanicum_3_FD_87313 | JGI IMG/M metagenome (GOLD analysis project Ga0116229, IMG submission 87313) | Host-associated microbial communities from peat moss isolated from Minnesota, USA - S1T2_Fc - Sphagnum magellanicum MG | ecosystem: Host-associated > Plants > Peat moss > Unclassified... | reverse complement strand
TTCCTTCTTTTTTTTTTTTTTTTCTCCCCCCCCCCCCCCCCGCCCCCCCTTTCCTCCCTCCCCCACTTGCTTCATTCTATCCCTCCCTTTCATTTTTCCTTTTTCTACAATTGATTTTCCACAATCTTCATTCAATTTCCGAAAAATAAAATAAAATTCTCCCAACAATCATCTTCATCCAAATTATTTAATTTCCACTTGAGAACTAAAGGGTTATATGTATATTATCTTATAAACCACTTAGAACCTCCAAGTGGTTTTCCTTTCCATCCCCAAAGAAAAAACAATGGAAAGGAAAGAGGGTACACACGTTGTCATCTTTAAATTCTTCAAGGGCTCCACATTGTTGTGCCACTACTAGATGTCAAACCGACATAAGGTTGAAATATTAATATATTTTCATTTTTTCTTTTGATTCTTACAATATCTCAAAAAAATTTCATAGTCATATAACTTTTTTTTTTTTTCATGAAATCATTTTCAGTTTCATTAATTTTATAACATGAAATTCAATCTTCAACTATTAAAAACAATAAAGAAAATGTACAAGACACACATTGCTATTTTTATAATATTATTTTTTCAAATATGTTATAGAGATCAATAAATAAATATTAGCAATCTCAACCGATGGTTTTATTTTTGATGGGAACACATGCAAAAAGGAGAAAAGGGACCAAAAAAAAACCCCCAACCTCCGTAAATATAGAACCAATCTATGTACTAGATATAAGTAAAACTATGGGGTTGGCAAAAAAGCTCTCAATTTATGGAATGTATTCTAATAATTAATTAGATCTTTACAATTTAAGCTTCATTTTGAAAATGCGAGAAAAAAAATCATAAAGAAAATGGATTTTTATCAATTTAATAATATCCAACCCCTCTCTCCCCCCCCCCCTTCCCTTTTTATTTTCCTCCCAATATGTTCCCATATGGTTTCCAATAAATCATTATTATTTATGTCAATCTCAAATTTGATTTCTACTATATAACATGCACATGCGAAGGCATTTAAAATTTTGCATTTTCAAGTTAATGTGCCTTCCTTTTTAATTCATGTCCACCTTATTAGGAAAAGAAATTAATTTTTTTGAAAATGGTAATGAAATTCTATTATTATTAATTGAATATAAAATAATTTTACACCATTATTAGTCCGCTTGAAACCCTAGACTGTGGAAAAATCCAGAAGACCATGCACGTCCACAAAAGCCCTGTTAACATTTAAATTCCACCAACCTTGGATTAGGGATTTATACTGGATAAGTGGGCCCGCTGAACAGACGGATCGCTGCTTTCCTTTCCTCATCAGTTTGTGTCAAATCGTTTTTTCTTCTCGCTCACTCGCGCGCGCTGTCTCTCTGTCTCTCTCTACGTGTGTGTTTTCTCTCTCTCTCTCTCAAGATTTTGTAAGTTGGCTTCAAGAAGATTACTTAGTACTAGAGCCTGATCTGGGGAAGCTGGATCGATGAAAATGTACTTGGCAGCGCCTCAAAATCCCCCTGATAATAATAAATGTATATATATTCTCTAATAAGCTGTTTGGTGTCAAATTTCGATCGGTTACAGTATTGAAGATCAGGATTGAACATTTCAACCCCCGGCTTTGGCCTTAATTTAGGCGCTTGTATATCTCTGGTATGCGGATCTGCTGGTGGCGCAGAAGATTTGGGGGCGGGAAGGGGGGGACAAAACGAAAGTGCGATCTGATGGTCTGTCAAAATTTTGTTTCAAGAAACCCCGGGGACTCTCCTCCGGTTTTCTTTGGTCCGCTTTTCCCCTAGCTGGCCAGGAGGGAAAGAAGGGAGGCGCTGCAGCTGACAGATGTCGGCAGTGGTAATTGGGCCCCCCCTCCCCTCCCCGCTTCGCCATGGACGACCTCCGGATGCATGCGGGGGCCATCGTGGCGTCAAGTCTCGTAGATTCTCTGCTATTTTTGGTAAATCCGGTTTCCTTCTTGGAAGTACTAATTTGCAGCTTTTTATTTCCTGTTCTAACAAGGTTTTATGGAGAGGAAGAACAAGAGGAAGAAAGAGGAAGGGTCCTAGACCTGTATGGATCATAGGAATCATGAAGAATGATATTCGTTCTGTACTTTTCTAGGCAGAATATTCATGTAGGAGAAATATTTGGAAGTGAAGCAGCTTGTCGATTTCTGAAATCGCTATTTCTAAGAAAGAAAAAATAGTGGCAGGCAAATTTCTTCTTGATCAACTGACTGTTGACGGTGGGATCTACCGCCGGACGGCGGCCTGATCTGACTGACTCGCTTGGCTGCAGCACTATTGCGAGAGGCTTTGTTTTTTTCTTATTATTCTGTTGCACTAAGTCCTACTGTGTGAGGGGAGTGAGTGGTAATTGGCGCATCGTCGCCGTTTTCTCTCGGCTATGGCGGTTGTTCCTGAAGCTATTAAAGTCAAGCTTCTGCAGCGTCATAACACAACAAAATATCAAGCCTGCTCCTCCCGCCTGACTTCTTCTGCATTAATTTCCGTGTTATTTTTCTCTCTGCTATCTTCATTTCAAGCTTCTCAACATGAATAGTGCAGGACGCGTTGGCGAGAGCGAGAGAGAGAGAGCTGTGTCATTTGTTTGCGGCTTTTTGTTTTTTCTTTGAGATGTGCACGCAGTATTAGTATTCCTCTTCAAGCAGACAATTGTTTTAATTGTTTCCTTCCGGATCCGTCCCCCTTTTTAGGGTGTGTTACTAGGTCTGGCTAACAAAGCCAACCTCTGCAGCTTCGTGAAGAGAGATCGTAAGTATAAACTGGACCACGAAAGTTCCGTAGTTAGTCTCCTACGGAACTTTCGTGTACCTCTTTTTTTTGCCCGTTTAGTTTGCATTTGCCGTCATGCTTCTCTCTGTCATCAAAACATGTTTCTGATTATTCGTGACTGATCGCCTTTGGTAGCATCCAGAGCGGACTGTCCGACAATTATTTTTCGGTGTCTTCCTGAGCACATAGGTGCTTTGAGAACGCTCACTTGGATTGTCGTCTTGTCTGTCTTCTTCAACCCTCCAAGACAATCGCGTGTAATTCCTGCAGGAAAATATTCTCCTTAGATGGAATATAAGTTGATCTAGAGTTCGTCCTCCTGAGGTTTTGCATTGTCGTTGTCTTTAAGTAATTGTCTTACCAATTTTGCATCAGTCTACATTATATGCTCTCCGTCTTCATGGAGCTTCGATATGCTGTGCCTTCCTTCGACCAACAGCATCAAGAGCAGTCTCTTTACTCGGCACAAAGAGCTGGAGAAGGAGAAGGAGAAGCCTCGGAACAAGGTTACATCATGATATCGTTTTCACACCTTTGTCATAGGATTACACACACATAGTTGCCTTTTGCTTTGATGGACATCATCGCAGTCTCTTGAATCGCAATGCATAAGTTGCGATGTGTGTGTAGTCCTAGGCAAAAGGTTTGAACTGAGATATTCCAGAAAAAAAAGAAAGCTTCGACGTCCTGGCATCGACAAAGTTGGCTTTCCGCTCGCGATCTCTTCCGATCCGTATTAATCAGGTTAGCATGACGACGTCACTTATGCAGCCAATCCATCTTGAATGTATGACGCTGCTTTGAAGACGTTAGCAATTGCGATAACCGCTGCTACAGCATCTTGTTTCCATCAATTGAAGCTAGGCTTTTCTTGTGGATACTAAAACATGAATTTGATCTCACGTGCTGCTTCTATTACAGTTCTCAAAAACACTGAGCTCCTTCGCTAGAAGGCCTGTCGAATTTCGGCGATGATCTTAAATCAATCGTTCTCCTTTTTTCCTTTGCAGTCGGTTTATAGAAGAGCGATACGCAGATCACCAGTAATCAATCCTCATATAATATTTTCAGGCGTGACAAATTATTATTTCGTCCCAGTTTGTGCCTGATTCCTGTTGACTCTCGTTTTGGTTTGCTCTTTTTATAAGCCGCAGCAGCAGCGAGGGAGACCGGGCTGAGCGGGCGGTGCCGGGGGCGACACATCGTCTTCTGCTGCTGGATGACTCGAACGACAAAACAAAACCGTAGATTCCAGGTATCGTTTCTGGCGATTCATGCTGTTGCAATTTTCAGCAGAGAGAGAGAGAGAGAGAGAGAGAGAGAGAGAGAGAGAAAGAGAAGTACAACGACCGTTGGTCAAGTCGATGGAATCGTATATCACTAGTGGCCGCGCTACGTCAAATCTCCTTTTGTGATACCTACATAACCAAGCAAGAAGAGAGACAGAGACAGACAGAGACAGACATAGTGTGATACCTACATAACCAAGGAAGAAGAGGTACAGAGAGAGACAGAGAAAATTAGAACAAGAATAAAACATGTCAAAGATTACTATAGCAAGAGGATTCAAGCATGCGAGATGGAGATCGGTATCCAGAGATGAGATAGACGGTCCCTTCGAAATGTCAGAGTTGGATATGGAAAGGTTTTAAGATTGTACAAAGACAGATTGCAGGGTTGCGTCGTCGATTTCAAGTTCATAGCACGATTTCCACAGCAGCGCGTTCGTGCAGGGTTGTGGGTGTGCGGCCCGCCAGAGAGCGACGCGAGCACGCGCAACCCCAACGTCAGTCAATCACAAGCGGAAAACAGATAATAATCTTTCCACATTAATCTTCGTGTTGTTGTATGCAGTTTTTTTCTTTTTTTCTTTTTTCCTTCTGAGGTAGGTGAACTGGCAATTATCCCTTAGAGGACTTAGCCAAATTTCCCCAAATTCTGGCAACATGCTAGAAGCTATGGTCTAAATCTGGTGATTTCAACTTTGTTTTTCTCTGGAAATATGGCAACGTGCTAAAAGCTATGGTTGAAATCTGGTGAATTCAACTTCTTTTTTATCTGGAAAGTAGGTATAGCAACATGCTAAAAGCTATGGTCTAAATATGGTGATTTCAACTTTCTTTTTTTCTCTGGAAAATATGGCAACACGCTAAAAGCTATGGTCTAAATCTGGTGATTTCAACTTCTTTTTTTCTCTGGAAAATATGTCAACACTCTAAAAGCTATGGTCTAAATTTGGTGATTTCAACTTCTTTTTTTATCTGGAAAATATGGCAACAGGCTAAAACCTATGGTATAAATCCAGTGATTTCAACTTTCTTTTTTTCTGGAAATATGGCAAGATGCTAGAAGCTAAGGTCTAAATCTGGCGATTTCAACCTCTTTTTTTTTCTGGAAATATTTCTTATGAAACTCTTTTGTGCAGCAATTATTTACAGACAAAAGATGTTTTATTATTCCAGAACTAAAATTTGAAAACTTCCATAGCCTAATTTGAGAATTTCCATATCTCTGGAAAGAAAAGTCAACTCCCGAACTTTTAAATTATTTCTAGTAGGTATGCAGCTACAAATTATTTTGTAAAAAATTAGTACCACTACTTCCTACCGGATTCTGAAAAACATATACAATATTGGATTAATTAAAGCATTGAAAGTATCACAAAGCAAGTAAAGTTTGTTTTTTGCAATTTTCTAACTTGCACATTAGTAGTGAGCATCCCAAGAAGGATTTAGCAATAAATGATACTAGTAAAGAAACTGTGAAAACATTTTTTTTAAATGCCCACAAAATTGTTACCAAACCAAAATCTAGGTTGAAATAGTTTTTTTTTAAAAAGAAAGGTCAAAAGAAAGTACTTTTTTTTTCGAAGGATCACAAAATCCAATAGAAAATCGACTCTCACATGGGAGACAAAAATGGAAGGGCAAAGAAGGCCAATAGACATATAGTCCATTGGAACAAAAAAAACGGAAAACACTAGTCCTTCTCGTGGTAGGAAGCTATTTCACCCATGGCCCTTTTAGTGTCACCTGCATGCAAATTGTGAGATTTAATAGTAATGGAAGGTCTAGAACAAACATCACATGCCAACGCAATATGTTTTTTCGTAATAGAAGCTAAAGCACATTGAAAAGCAATATTAACACGTTGCTTGAAAATTTGAATTCAAAAAGATAAAAATAAATGACCTCTTGATCATCTATCATGGAAAAAATGAGCACATTCCTTGATGAAATGATTCATATCATGCCTAGGTGTGCCATGCACCTGTATGGCCATCAAAATAAAATGGTGCCCTTCATGAAGCCCTCTATATTTGTAGATTTTAACAGTGGCATTAAGTTTTACCGTTGCACCTATTGGTTGACTAATGACACTTGTAGCAACTATCTTTCGCATAGGGTTAATAACCACCACATTGGCCATGAAGACCTGGTTCTCTTAGGTCATGTAAATATCGGCTCGTAATTAAACTCTTGATGTAAGCGCATACCATCACCTTTTCCATATAGCATGCCCACTCTTTTGAACAAGGGCATACATTTTATATGGTGTCATGTGTGGTTATTCGTTGACCTCCAAATTGGCAACGAACTAAATGCATGCTAGAGTTAACCCGTGTTCACATTCACACATGAAAAGACTAAATGTCGAAGGTTGAATCAAACCAAGATGAAAATGCAATGCTAAGGTGGAAACAAAATGTGCAATGCAAAATGAACAGGTAAATGGCCTAGCAATTAACCATAACCTTGCCCCCTTGCCCGAACAAGAATGAATGCGAACTTTGGATGCTAAAAAAATGGAATCATCTTCCAAGATAGACCTAAAAGATGTGTCGCAGTGGATGTCCATCAAAGATGCTTGTAGACCTTGGGTGTAGTAATTGCCAGATTATCGAAAGAAGGGTGCATTTTCTTAGCTCTAGGAAGAAAACCATTTCATGTTGCACGTAAGCATGATTGAAACAAATGTAAGCCCCCCACTAAGAAATGTATTCCTCTAAAATGGGTTTATTAAAAATACAAAACTTAATGCACAAATACAGAGCCATTAAAGTGCAATTCCCTAAAAAAACAAATGGGGCACAATCTTCCATAGAGAGAAGTTTATACCACCAAAAGATATTGGTAGTTGAGCTTAATGTTTTGTTAAGGGTCCACGAAAAGACTTTCACAATCCTAGACCCATAATGTCCCCACATACCTGCATAAATTTCTTGTTAAAACTTGCTAAAAAAAATAGGAAGGAAAAAAAAAAAAGTATTGTCCGTGTGAGGTAAGAAAGTCAATGAGCTACACATGAAGACAAAATGCCAAAAGCAACCTAGGCATTTCCCAAGAAAAGAAGATCATTAATATGTGTCACGCTTTGAGATAAAACCGCATCCAAAAAATGCATGGTAAAGTCTTAAAAACCCATTGGCACACCCAAAATGCATAAGCCATCTATGACCAAAGTGTAGCCTTGAAGAATCTTTATGCTTGGAAAGATCCGTGATGGATTCCAAAGCTTGCACTTTAGCACCTTGACCCTAAGCCCAATTAGGGCCAATTGGGTCGAAAGGTTGTCAAAGGCATAAATAATCTCATCATAGGCCCCACGATGTGGATATTGTTCACTAGGGATGGAAAGATGTAATTGGGGGCCTACATGGTGGTTTCTAAAAAAACTTGATAATGGGTGAAAACAAATAAAGGACCTTTTAAAAGGTCACCTTGTTTCGTGCTTAAAGATGATTCAATAATGGTGACCCCTTCCACATGCCGCCCATATTGGTAGTAAAAAGAAAAATGAGCACCATAAAATAACTTGGTAAAAGGAATAATGTTCACCAAAGGCCCCCTAGCATCACATAATTTTCTAAAAATAACAATTCAAAAAAATATATTAAAAGCATTTTTTACGTCGACCTACATCACGACCCAATCAAGTGTAGGTCAAGGAGGGCTCAGATGCCAAAAGGAATGGCTTCACAACTTCCAAGGGTCGATATTACAAATTGATGGGGGGATAATTGTTCCTGAACTAACCCCCGAAGTTGTAGGACAATGAAATGACTAATAAGTTGAAAAAACACCTCGCCTATGGTAATAGGAAGAAGACCACCAATGTCTTTTGCCATTGCCAACAATCTATTAGCCCCCAACATTAAGGCCATTGACCTAGGGATATCCCCATGAACAATAACAGCAATAGCCTAGAATAATTTTGAAAACCTTAAGGATTGGTCTTTTGGTATGAAGCATCCCAAAAGATGCTCATATACCATCCTAGAAAGCCCAGTTAAAAACAAATGGGGAGCAATGGCTAGGGCTTGGGCAAATAGAATCCTATCCAAGACAAAAATGTGCTCAAATTAATAATAAAAAATAGGTGGAAGGACAAGGCCTAAAAGAGGGGGGTGCAGCTAGCATAAGGCAACAATGATGTGTTTTGAAAGAGTAGCCAATGTCATGGGCTAGAGAGCTCTAGTAACGCAATTGTACTCATTGACTCTCCCTAACATTAGACATCAATGAAAATGAATGGTCGAAGGATTTTCCCATGAGTGGTGAGAATAGGGCATAGATGAAGCATGTGAAAACTCCTTTTGAAGAGAAGACCAATCACTCGCCATAAACTTCTTGACGTGAATAAAAATCTTTTGTTGACTTGAACAACTTCCTTGAGCATATCACAAACACCAATGTAGTAACACACAGAAAAGGAACTGTGCTAATTCATCTGTTGGGTCTCAAACAATTCGATCAAGGGGTAAATGAAAAGCATGTTTAACCTTGCCATAGATGGTTCAAAAAACCCCATGAAATAAATGAGGGCATGTGAAACTCAATTCAAACAACTCAAAATGGAACTAGATTGAACCCAAAACCAACCCCAAGAAATAAAAGGAATAGAACCAAGGAAAAACACAAGAGGGGAGGAAACTTGCAATAATAAAACAACTTGGCTAGCCTGGGAAATGAGGCTAGCATGAGTGTGAGCACTTTTGACATGCCTCGAGAGGCCACTTAAAGTGAAAAGGCTAAAACAATGAGGACAAGGGGTATTTCGAACCGACGAGGGACGTAAAAAAAAACCATCCCAAAAAAATAAAATAAAATCTACACCCAAAACCCCTAGGAAGTAAAAGCCCAAGCAGCCCCCCCACCACAAAAAGAAAAAACCAAACCAAACCAAAAAAAAGGGGGAAGGACCAAAAACTTTCTTGGAAAAAAGGGACTTTCTTGTTGTTGCAGGAGCTCACCAATGATGGTGGGCCTAGTCATTATAAGAATGCAACAACAATTATTGCCTTCAAAGAAGGTGGGAATGAATTGGAAGTAAGGTCAAAGTGCCACCCAATCTCTTCCTTTGACTAAGGTGCATTATATTACACTTCTAAACTTCTTCTTCTTCCACTCATGGCTCTCATTTGCTCCTCTCGCCTCTTGTCTATTGCTCCAATTCTATTTGCAAAATGCCATTTTTGCACCACTAGCTTTCATCTCATCACTTGTAGTTCCTTGTTATTACTTATTAGAAGAACAACGACAACAATAACAGTAATGGATGATGCATGTCGACAAGTTCATTCTACTTGCCATCTTGAATCTCACAAGTTGTTTAATCAATTCCCACAGGCAAATTAACTTGCAAGAAGGAAAATTGTGGCTTTCTTATAAGTACACACATTTGGGATTTTTGTCCTCAAGAAAATAGGGAATTTACAAACAAATGTGAAGATACAAATATTTTTATTTTTCACATTTGTGTGAAATTTTCACCAAAAAAAAGGAGGGACTAATCAATGAGACCAAAAGAATGTGTGAGAATTAAACCTCCCCTTATGGGCAAGTTCAAAGTGCAAACCAACAACAATTAAAATAACAAATGTTCCATACATGAAATTATAAAGAAATGAACTCAAAGTTCAACAATCCTCAAATGTGGGACCAAATGAACTTTGTGTTTGTGCAATAGTAGACTCTCCTTGAGGAGGCAAAACCAATAAAACTACAAACAAAAATTTAATTTTTGCCATACACAACAAAGATCAAAATCAATTGTAAAACACATTCCATTTCCTATAATTCTTGTGTGTTGGAACATAAATGTGTATCTAAAAAATTGAAATACACATATGTATTCACATTTAACAAATATTTATGTACATACACATGTAATGTACTTATGTATTACAATGGAACCTAAACTACTATCAACATTTGTAATGTATGTATGTGGAAAAAATAGTTGGGGCATTTTGAAAAACAAAATGGCTCATTATTTGTGGAAGATTTGATAATGTGCATCTAGAGACATTGAAAAAATCATGTTAATGTTTTATGGATATCTTAAGAAAATGTGTTTTGGATTGACAACAAGTCACTTGTTACATGTGTTTCACTCTCCTCAAGAAAATAGGTGGTACATTCAAATACCGTAAAACTTCATTTAGCAACTTAAAAAGAACAAGTTTAAACAAACAAAAAAACAAATTTCAAATGTCAATTATCAAGCACACCACATTAGTTTGGATTCCAAAACAAAAACTACAACAAATTAATCAAATTTATATTGATGAAACACACAACATTATTTTTTATATGAATATTTAGCTTGTTGGATCCCAAGGAAAAGCTCTTGTTGATTCTCTAAAAACATTGTTACAATCCAATAACAAAGCCAATAATCTTTTGTTATGGCAAATTTGGGAGTTGCGCAAGAAAAGACAAAAAAAAAAGAAAAACTTACACAAAGGATGAACTTATAAATAAGTAAGTTAAGTATGCAATGAAATATCTAAATGAAACTTTAATTCATATGATAAAAGGTAAGAATTGTGGTTTGGAGTGCACATTCAAAATATGGTGTAAGGTAATATTTCATATTATTGTTCACAATCAACTTGAAAATAATGGATTATGTTACAAAAGATTATAAAGAAAAGCAAAAGATTGTGGTACAAAGTCATAATCTAAGGACATCTGTCCATTAAGCTACTGTAATCCCAAATTTTATCACAACAATAACTTTTTATTATGTTTGTTCCAACTAATTGTGTTCATAATCATTTCATAGCTCCATTAAGCAAACATTGACCAAATGTAAAAGCCTTAAGAAATGTGAATCAAATTATTTATCACCATAAAATTGACATTTATCATTTTATCATGGAAACATGTGTTCTTTTAAAAAATTCTAAAAAGTTCCTTACATATGAAATGTTTTAAAAGTTTCTAACATTGATTACCTACAAATTTTCAACCCAATTATAGCTCTCCAATGGAAAGCATTTGTCCATGCAATAAGAAAAAGGTTCCATTTCATTAGTCTTCCATTAAACTATTATGATCATAGTTCTGGATAGTGTAGTGTTTTTTTTTTGTTAATTTTGTTATTGTTGTTCAAGTGGTGATAATCTACAAGCACATTTAACCAAAGTTGGCAATATTCAAAATATGAACATTGAACATTTTAAGTACCTTTTCATATTGTAGGCAATTGTTATGATTTCTAGCAAAAAACAAATTAACAAGGAATTTGCAACAAAAATGTTTTCTTTTCTTTTTTTTCAAAAAAATGGCAAATATTTGCCACCAAAAAAATCATCACTATAGTCTCTATGAATTATGATTTTTGTAGCCTAATTGTAATAGACCTTAAAACTCTAACTAACATGAAAATAACATGTTTCACATCATAAGGTTCAAGCTATTTATTAGTTTAAGGAATTTTATATCAGTCTTTTTTTTCCAACTTTATGATGTAGCCATAATCACAAGCATCCCAAAACAAATTTTGCCTTAATTGACCACTTCTTTTAAAAAGACCATTAAAAGAATAGTCAATAGACAAAATTGTGGGTACAAGCTCCTTAGAAAAAACATTAGAGCAAAATCTAGCAAGTGATTTATTTTAAAAGAAAATTACAAAAAATTATTCACTTTTCTATTAGTGTTAATTGTCGGCAATTTTTCACCTAAACAAATGATTTTTGTAGACCCAAATCAATGCAAGATCCTTGTGTAAAGGCCCAACCCAAGGCATACCATACCCCCCAATAAAGAAAAAAATGGTAAATTCAATGTCATTTTTAATTCTTCTTCTTTTTATTCCAATCACTTATATTGTATGCAATGTTTTTTTTTCAATGTTTTGATTTTGCATTGTTGATGTCAATTGGTAAAATGTCCTTCACCAAAAAAAAATTTGAAATTTTTACTTTCTGAAAATTTCAACATTTTTAAAAATAATTTAGTTCGTGTTGAAGCTGCCAAAGTAATATAATATACATTGTTTAAAAAATTTAGCAATGAACCATGGAAGAACATCACATTGCTTAGTGCATCATTTATTTATTTCTATTTATCCTCATTACATTAATCCTCCTTTAACTTTGGTCCATAGTTTTAAGTTCAAGGTTCAAGCAATTGTTTTCAAAATAATGGTGCAAATGCAACCCAAAAATAAAAAAATACTTCATCATTTAAAAAACTCTTAACGTCATTACCTTGTTCATGATTGTGCTTGTCATCACCATGTTTGTGATTGTGACCAAAAAAAAAAAGTTTTACATAACTTAAAATGGATTTACACGTCTTTTCATTCACATTTACAAGTTTTAAGCATTTACATTTACATGACATGTATGTCTAAAACTATATACACACACAACATTGATAAATACCATTGTTGGTTAAATATCATATTTCCACCAAGCCCCTATTGAATATTAGGGTAATTTTTTGGCAAGTATCCATCAAATGAAACCACAACAAACATATGTTAGTTGAAAAAACAATTGGAATAGTTCTTGCAAAAAAACCAACAATTTCATGTATTTGGGTTTCCTTTGCCTTCAAGTTAGGGTTGGTTTAAAATTAACGTTAGGTTTTGCAAACAATTAATCTCAAACCATGGGAGGGGCCAAAGAAACATTAATAAATGTAGGAAGAGGCTTATTCCCAAGGCCCTCACTATATTTTTAAGCAAATGAGCAAAGGTGTTTGAGAGAAGAAGCGTCCCATTTCATAATCCAATTTTAATTTTTAAATTGCGTTCCTTTCACAAGCGCAAATGACCATGACAATTGACTGAAAAGTCATCCACAAGTGGAAGGGATCAAAAGCTTACACATGTTCATTAAATGTGTTTGTAAATGTGTCAAATAACAAAGGCAAATTTTTAACAATGCAATACAATGTTATGAAAATTTTCCCCTTCAAACATATGTGGATTTTTAAACATGAATGTGAAATATCTTTTCAATTGCAATTAGGTCACCAAGGGGATGGAGGCATGGATTTGACACATATGTGACACAAAGACATTTCACATTACAATTTTTGTCATTGTGTGTTTCTAATGTAAATTCAACTAATTTTGCTATTAATTTGTATAATTTTGCACAACTTTTGATATAAAAAAATTGAAAAAAAATACTCGATCAATTCATGGGGAAAAAGGCTGTTAACTATAATGGAAGAATCCTTTGTGTAAGCTATGAATGGGAAAGTAGGAAGTTTCAACAAGAAAAACTTGCATTGAATTCCATTCCATTCTAATGGAATTGCCTAGCCAATGTGAATGTAATTGGGTTTATCCACAATTCAATCATAACAAGCTTTGTCCATTGAGGCACATATGTGTGTTGGGTCACCTAGTTCACATTGAACCTTATGAATGAGGATGGTAGCTTAATTAAAAATGGGTCCCATAATAATTCCATTAACATTCATGAATATTTTAAGTTTGTTTAAACACATTTGGTGAACATGTTACATTATGTCAACATGTTTGGTAAACATTATCCAAACACAAGCTTACAAATATCGATGTAGGTTCATAGGAATAAGCATGTTCAAACTAGGAAATCATTTCAATGTTCTTTATGGAGGAAGAAAAGATGCAAGTCTTGTTATTTGTTTTTCTAATAAAATTTCATTACTTTATCATTATGTTGCTTCTAACAAATATTCCTCACTTTGCGAAATTAAATACTAGAACCCTACGTCCAAGGAAAAGCTCTGGATTGGAAAAAAATCATATTAATAAAAAATAAAAAATATAGAAGGGCCATGTCATGGTTTTTGCATGCAAGTATTTCAATTCAAAGCATAAGCATATATCATAACTAAGTATCTTATCAATGAACCTCTTTGATTGGCCCATCATTAGAATAAGTTATCAAAGATTCTCAAGATACAATTTAAATTTCCTATCCTATTGGGTCATAGATATAAACTTATGATGTGCAACTTTGAGTAAAATATATGGTTGTGAGCATGGTGTTACAAAGAACACTCTTCTTCAAATTGAAAACAATCTCATGTATTCTTTTTAATTTATTCATCATGTCATTTTGACCTATTGTTACTTTTCATAAGTATGTTGTTGATAAATATACTTTTATAATCTTGAAACATCACCTATTTCCATCCATAAGGGGCAAGCTACTTGTAGCCCAATAAGGTATTGTAAACCCAAGTGAATGCATAATTATTGCTTGAAGTCAAATGATTACATCCATGGTAGTTGTTTAGGACATTATGTGATTGTATGATTGGATAGCATATGATGGGAAAATGTAGATTGAATTACCTTTAGCCATCTGGATAGTGAGGTGTACAAAAAGCTACTTATGTTCATTTAGGGTAATTATATATATAAGGTAGGTTAACTTAGGTAGCTAGGATAATCATAAATTTAACGACTAACCTAGGTATCATAAAGTATTTATGCAAAAGTTACATCAAAAATATATTTTTTAAAATATGGGGATCATTCATCAAAGTTCATAAGTTGTGCACAAGTATATATTTATTTACTTGCAAATCCAAATTGTATGAACTATTTTCCCATAATGCAAGATGCAAACATGTGCATCAAGCTATGTGCTTTAGAACTTGTAAATGTGTGTATTCTGCAAGGTGAACATTTCCTGGTTGGAAATATTTTAGAGCACTATTGGAAAGGGGTTTTTACAAGCCTTTGATTTTTCATGAAATTGTTGGTTCTATATTTTCCTAGTAATATAATAAGTCTCTCATGTATTCTAAACTTCACTTCTATCATGGAGTGTTTTCCTTTTGTTCCTTTTACACATTTGGTATGGTGGGGTAAAAATATATTAAATTCTTAGGTCAAGATTCTTTTAATTATAGAGATATCACAAAGGACCTAAGCCTCTCCAAGGTCCAGAGAATTTTGAGTAGTGATTAGGCTTGTTATAATTTCCAAATTTTTCTTAGAATACACTTTGGTCATGTAATTTCAGATGATGAAGGCTTTCTATGTCTTAGGTTGTGGTGTTTTATAGGGCCAACCTAAAAGACATGAAGTTCACCCTTACAAGCATGTTACAACTTGAATTAGGATTATATTGACTTTTTTATTTAATGTTGTTTCGAATGTGAGCCCAATATCATGATTGTTTTGTGTTGGTTCCAGGAATTTAGTATCAAACTTTGTGTAGTTGATTGTGTGGAATTTGGAGCAAATTATTATGTTTTTATCTGCACCCATAGTTGGGAGCTCATGAAGTTGAATGGGAAGTCATGGTAGCTAGTCACTCCTATTCATAAAGAAGTTGATGGTTAGATACTCAATGGGTATCATTCACAAGGTTATGACCACATTTATTATTGTCACATGTTTGGTTTGATTTGGCCAAAACTAGCATTACAAGTACCGTGAATGCTTGAATGTGTTGTTGTGAAGTTTTTTCTACAATTCATAATATGCATAATATTATTTTATAGGATGTAAGGCTCTTTTATTCGTTCAATTTTGAAGATCTGTAAGGGCAAATATGATGTTGGCAGGTGTTTCTTGGAAGCAAACACATAATGTTCTTGGGGATCGAGGTTTGAAAGTGCTAGGAAAGACATGTAAGGAGTTGAAGCGCTTGTGAGTAGAGGATGATGATGCATGCTATATATCACATAGTGGTGTGGTTGCTATTTCACAAGGTTGTGCAAAGCTACGATATGTGGCCTTATATGTTTATGATATCACTAATGTTGCACTTGCTATGGTGGGGCAAGGCTATTTGCACCTAATAGATTGCCATATTGTGCTTGGAGAAAGGGTCAAATTTTTTGTAGATTTGCCCTTGGATGATGGTGTGAAGTTATTATTGAAAAGTTATGTGAACCTAACTTGATTTTGCCTCTACTTGTGACAAGGAACATTAACATACTAGGGATTGGCTCATACTGGCGAATATGGGTGTAATTTCAAGTGGTTGCTCTTAAGTACCACATGGGAAAGTGATGTGGGTCTTGCTAGTCTTGCATATGGATGCCAACAATTGGAATGCCTAGAAGTATAAAACTATCCATTTGGGGAAGCAAACTTTGTTACTACAGTGGTGGCAATAAGTTCCTTGAAATATTTATGGGTGTAAGGCCACCATCAAGTCAATGAAATAGGGGCATAACTTATGGCCCTGTCTTCACCCATGTTTGCACATTGAAACGTACCTTGGTGCCTTGGGACAATTTGGGTAGCTTTTGGCATATTATGCACTAATAGAACCACACACTGATGGTCCCCCTGAGATGAAGGTGCATGTTTCAAACCAACACAATCATTAGTAGGACATATTTCCATGTATTTTATAACTTGTCACTTTTTGGCTAAATCTAGGTAAGGATCTATGCTACATGACAAATGCATATTCCCAATCTAAAATTGTGTCTTGGAGTTGGTTGCACTGTGCAGAGTTAAAGGTCAATGTTAAACATTCTTCATATGGTACATTGAATTCAGGAAAACAAGAAAGTAAAACAAAAGATATGTCATGATTATCGCAACCTTAGCTTTGGGCTTGCGACCAAGGCAAAGGGAATTGCAAGGGTGCGGGCCAAGAAGAAGCCTGGGAGTTAAAGCCAAGAGAAAGCCTGGGAGTTAAGCCAAGAGGAAGCTCGGGAGTCAAGGCAAAAGGAAGCCCGGGAATCACATCACATACTCCCGGGAGTGCAAGAAAGTGTGAGGGAGTGTGAGGGAGTGAACACTCACACTCCCAAGGCAACTCCCACTTTGGGAGATGGAGTCCCGGTGGACTTCCGAAACTTCAGAGAGCGATTGTAGGGGTCAAACCTCAATGGCTCGTGGCGTTCTTTATATCATTAGAAAGCTCTTGGAGCGTAGATGTCTAAAATGGGCTCGCATTGCTCATTTGGACATCTGAAACACAAGTTATGGCCAAAAGAAGGGCCGGGAGTCGAATTGCCAGTTTAACTCCCAACCACAAAAAGTCAGGAATCGACCTCTTCCCGATGTCCGATTCGAGAGTGTGACATGGCTTTAGAAAGCTTTCGACGAGAGCTACAACTTTGCTTTAGATTGCATCGCCATCCTAGGTCTGCTCGCAAAGTTATGGGGCTCCAAAGTCCCGGGAGTCCCATTTGGCACGATTTCGGGACTCCCGCGGGGGAGTCCCGGGAAAAATAGCCATTTGAATGTGGGCTCCGTGGAGAGTCACAGAGTATACTATAAGGGGGAAGGTGGTGGCTTCCCCCAAGTCCGGGCCGTGGTGAGTCTTATGTGTTTGTGTTGCCCGTGGCTCGTCCTAGCACCAAGGGTGCTCCAACTTTGCACTAACCACTTTGTGTGGGTTGTGTGCAGGCCCGTGTGAGTGACTAAAGCTTGTCAACTCTTCCTAGTCCCATCCC
>Ga0116229_10007363_pt1 | contig 17451 bp, 10 predicted proteins | sample S1TSphgellanicum_3_FD_87313 | JGI IMG/M metagenome (GOLD analysis project Ga0116229, IMG submission 87313) | Host-associated microbial communities from peat moss isolated from Minnesota, USA - S1T2_Fc - Sphagnum magellanicum MG | ecosystem: Host-associated > Plants > Peat moss > Unclassified... | reverse complement strand
TACAGCATCCTTGCACAAAAACTTGTGTGAAGCCATTTTATTGCCCCAAACCCACATGATCTATATTGTTGTTCATTCAGAACATAACATGTAGGTTGCCCAGGGATGCTCTAAAGAAATACCAAATACAAACCTAAACCCTAAAAAAAGCAATCTTGAGGTACCCACATGTTGAGGTTTGGCCGTACCTCTCACTTAAAACTGGATAATTTTGGCTTGATTGGCCGAATGCAGTTGGTACCGTTATATGCCGAATCCAAGTTAGTAAAAGTGCTATGGGGTCCTTGTTGAAGAGCTTAATTTGTTCGCGTTGTTGGGCGGCTGATCACAATTTACTATTCACCACCTCAATAACCAAAAAGAAATGGAGCTTTAACATTTCATTGCACTGATAACATAAGATTATATGTTCACATTCGCCACATGGATTACCTAACACTAGGGTCAGTGTCCCCATTAAATTAATCTTTTGAATATTGAAATTGAATTTTTGTGAAAAGATGACACTGATGAGATAAAAAAATCCTCATAATTATGGCAAGCTACCAACTGGAAAATTTGACTACTCATATGAAATCTTATTTGTCTGCTCAGAAACCAAAAAAGAAAATAGTAATTCCAAAGTTACAATACAAATTAGTTTTTTGAACGATTTTTTTTGGCCACCTCAATGTCGAACCTGACCTTAGTCTGTGGGTATCTCTTTAGCTGGGAGGATGGAAGGGAAGAAGAAGATCAGTTTTGAAAAATCTGTTTTGATCAAATTCAATGCTCCAAGTTTAGTTGACAATTTCATGTAGCCTAGTACCACCCAAGGAGTGGGGTGTTCCCAAATTAAGCACCCATACTGAGCCAGAGCTGAAGGGTCACTTCTTTTGGTAATGCTTGGTTCCGAGGCATTCTACAGCATAGAGACTTATGAGAGAAAAATAAATTAAAATTTTAAATTTTTTCCCCCTTATGATAGTCATCAAGTATCATGGGCAGGGCATGCATTTGGCTTTCCGAAATGCTCACTCCTGCAGGTGTTTCATTTTTTTTTTGGAATGCTTCGCTTTTTTTTGAACTCAGAAATAGGGCTTTAGAAACCCAAAAGGGATGATGGCTCACTGGTACAGCCCATTCTGCAAACCTGGGATGTAGAAAAAAAGGTCCTGTGTTCAAACCTCTCGCCCAGTGGTATGCAGGTGAAACTCCTGCCTGCCCTCTCTGCCAATGAGATTGATTTTCTGGTTTGCCAACGACTTGTCAGGTCGGGTCTGCTGGTTTGTGCTTCCGAAGAATAAATAAACGCTTTAGAACAAATTGTCCAAATATACACTACGAAATTTCTCGTAGATCTTTACGTATGAGTTTCCTGTTGTGGTCTGGGGACGTCGACAGACAACTTGCTAAAGTTACACGAGCTTTCTGTGCGGTTGTTCACCAGGATCTTATGTCTGATAATTGAAAAATTTCCTTGTTATGGTGTCGAAGCAGATAGTCAATTGCTGCAACGCGTGAGAAACATTCTTGCTCATCATCTAAGGTAGCAGCTGGCGATGGTGAGCTACGATTATTTGCAATTCGTTGCACATTGTAGGAGTTTCGCGGTTTTTCCATTTGGAGGTAATGCTTGCAGCGATCCTCACCTGCAAAAGTTTTACCGACAACGGCAAATGCGTGTTTTTCCAGCAACACGCCCAGTAGAATGCTGCACAAACACCCCTGCAGATCTTGCTTGGATTGGCAGACTGGTGCTCATAGTATATAAGAAATTGTTACCTCTGCTAAATTCTTCACACATTTCTTGTGCATCAAAGAGTGCAGCATCGAGTGGGATACTCATCAGTTGAATCACAAAGTTAGATTTTTCCATATTCTTTCCGAATCAGCTCAATTAAAACATCATTCAACTGGCTTGTCGTAAACCAAAGTCCTGCAATTAGAGGCTTTTTCAATTTCAACGGTCAATTTAGGAGTTTCCTTGTTGAAAGCTTTGCTTCCAGCTTCTTCCAGCTCCTAGATCATATCTAAGTACTAGAATTTGTCCGTGCAGAATTCCTATTTTTCCTAATTTTCATTTCCCCCTGGATTCAATCTTCACCAATACAATACTTCCAGCATATTCCCTCCCCATTCTAGATCTTGGTTTTCTTGGCTTTTTGGTGTGTGGATTCGATCCAGATCTGCAGCTTTCATTTGGAGCTACCAGACTACTCAGAGAGTGTCAAAGCCAGATTTCCTAAGGCTTGCAGAATTTGGTTTATTGGATGACCACAGACAACAACAAAATGACCTGGCCAGCGCTATCTAAGGTGGTGGATCCATGCAATTACCGCAAGAGTGTATCTGGAGGACAGGGGCAGGAATTACACCAGAGCTTCTGCAGCATGATGACCCTCAACAATCCCCAGTCTGTCAATCTGGCTGACAACGAAGGAGACGGTGGATCATCAAACTACAAACCTCCAAAGAGAACCCAGTTCCTCCAATCTTTTGGAGATGGCAAAGGATCGCCATGGAGGCCGCCACCTCCCCCTAGGGGCGCTATGTGTACAGGGAACACAAAGAATATTTTGGGGTGGGGAGTTGATGGTGGGGGCGATGGAGATGGTGGTGGGAGTAAAATTAAACCTGGGAAGTGTGATCTCTGGTGACAATCATCAGTAGCAGCACCTCAGAACACATGAATTGCAGTACATGCTTAAGATAGATGGTTTTCTTGTTGCCGAAAAGAAAGCTCAGGACATTGAACCCAGTAAAACCTTTGTGGGTTTTTCCGCTTGAAGGATAGATAGCAGTTACTGTAAGCAATCAAACACAAAATAGTATTAGGAAGACATTGGGCATGTGCAATCTCCAGATCTTCCCAAACTTCTTACTTGTCATTGTTAGTGCACTACAACTCATTTCAATTTGTACACATATGGGTCATTTGATGTGCTCAATTCTTTTACCCACATGGGTCAGCTACCACAACGCCCAACCCCAGCAGATCATTGCCAGATAGTAAGGCTGGAGGAAGAACAGAAAGACAGAGTAGTTAACAGAACCTGGAGGCTGGAATTCACATTCAGTTCACACTTTTTGTGGACCTTAGCCTGTACCTAGTGATACTTTGAATAAAGGCACCCATTCAGTCCCTTTGAGGTGCCATGCTTTTCTAAGGATTTGAGTTTGCAGGCATGAGTCCAATGCGCATGAGTCCAACTTTGGTTGTCTGCAGCTTCAAGTAGGAGGACAGCAGCAGAGGCTCTAAGTCACATGAAGAAACAGCCATCCTGGTTCTCTAAGGTATGCATCAAGTACCCTCTTCCATGTCCTATACTGTCTCATCATGTTTGGGGCCCTCATCAATACATACTAATCAAGAAGTCCTATCCATTGGAAAGGCTTTAGCAATCATAAAGCACCATCAGAGAATTTCTAGTGTATCTCGAGGGCACACTATCAAGTGAAATTTTCCCTTTGTAGAAAACGGGGCATTTCAAAAATGAGATGCCAGATCCAGCAGGCAGTTCTTGTTTCAAAATGCCCTTGTGAGCTTTTATTCATTACTTTTGCATCATACCCAGTGGATCCCAACAGGAATCACACTAAAATAATGAAAATCTTGATTTCCTACTAATCCTTGACCCTCTGCTCTGAGGAGCCAGGGCAATACCCTACGCTTAATGCTTGGGAAAGACTACTTCAGGAGTTCCTGACATTCAAAATCTTTAAATCTGAGATGTACCAAAGTGGACACCACGAATGATGATGCTACTATCATGGTGCCTGCAGGCTCCTTTGCGTAATTTCAACAAGCCACAGTGACTATTGACCTACAGGTCAGTGCCAATATCACTTGCTTGCAGTATGATGGGGGTGTTTTTAGCGTCTTCTGTATAGCAGTCTGTCAAGCGTTGACTGGGCTTTAGGTTAGGTTGCATCCTAACCCCTAAACCAGGTTGACTATTTTGGCTTCCTTCTGGATTTCATTTTTCTTTCATCTTTCAACCATATTTCGTTTTTGTGTTCATCTCAATAGAATGACACAGGCTTGTGTGGTTAGGTAAAGCCTGAAGCCGCAGGCTTTACCAGAATAAGGGGTTGCATGGAGTGGAGCCAAGCATGCTCCAGATTCCCATAAAACCCATGGCCAAGGGTTTCACTGTGTGTAAAGACCTCACAGGAATTTTTTAAAACTTTTCCGATTATACCTACCAGATATGACAAGAAAAAACAAAAAATAAAATGAGCATCTCCAAAAAAATGTAATGCCTACTCCTGTGAGCATTACATTTTTGAAGTGAACATTCATTTTTCAAACAGCTACCCTTCACACAAGAATTATTATGAATTGTAAGGTGCCATCCAACTATCACTAGAAAATGAATCCCAATGGACATTATGTCCACAAGAGGGGCCACATGAGGGTTCCATTTCTGTGCAGTTGGGGCTGGGGGGCAAGTTTCATAGGACACAGTCATCACGCATCCGAGGTACTGCAAAAGAATTTCATCACTCCCCTCTCCACCCCCATGCACCAAAATGAGGCAAAAAGCAGCATTCTAATGACAAAATTCGTGCCCCTTACACATTCTACCATATAAAACAACCTGAAAGACAGAATCAATCGACCTCGCCCATTCTGCCACAGAAAACAACCACACAGTTTCTGCAGAATATGTGGTGTAATATGCTACTTGAACACGTAATACCAAAAAAAACAAAGTTTTAAATGTGCGCAACAGTGTAGTACAGTTTCAATTCTGTTTCGCTTTCCGGAAGAATTGTTGATCACGCATGTCGCGGTCCTCAACGATGATGATGATAATTAGGAGACTCGACAAGCTAGTAATGATCTAAAGTACTAATTCATGAGCATTTGCTGATCAGTCTGCGGATATGATATTAATTGCAGCAATCATGACTATGTAATCAGCTTGAAGATTACACAGACAGAAACAAAGATATCGACGCTGGTTTCACAAATCTGCATCAACTTGCCAAACACGAACATGTAAGTCAAGAGTACTATAAGGATTTGCCCCAGGCATAATTAATGTTTCACTTGTTGCAGGTCCGTTGAGGATTCCATGTTGCGAACGGCGTTTTGACCTCCTCTGGAAGTTTAACTCTTTTTTGGATTTTCGGCAGTTTCCTTGTCAGAACATAGTGAAGCTGCTCAATCTGAGATCGGCAGGCCGGCCGGCCGGTTGATGTGTAAATCTTTAGTAATGGCCACTGACTTGGGACCCCGCAACAGGCGTTGAATCAAAGCTGTCGGTCAGGGGATTAATTGCGGAGAAACTAAGGGAGTCCACGTCTGGAGGTGGATTGCGATTGAAGCTATCTATTTGGAATCAGTTCTAATGGAATGCGGTGAAGCAGCTGGCCGTGGGCAGCTGCGGCTCTGTCCATTTCTATCGAATCTTCGGATTCTCGAAGGGTCCTCGAATTGTAGACAATGCTTGCAGCGTGCGGTCCCTTTGAGTGTCGGGGCCGACACTGCATTATAGTAGTGACTCGGAAAAGATCATGAAGTCACCTAACTTCTCAGGACTCAGTAATTCTCCTATACATTTTCCAAAGGCTTCGTAACAGATCGGTTATATCTTTGTCATTATCGTTGTTCAAAGCTCCAAGCTTTCGAGCTCAGTTGCTCTCTCGAATATATCTTGTCCTCTAGCACCAGAATTCTTGAATAATTTGAGTTCGAGCAGGTTCAAGACTTTGCTTGGGTCGAAGCCAGCGGCAAGAACTTCAGCAAGCTCGCTGATTTTGGGTTTAGTGTGTCCCAAATTGCTCTAGTTTCTTTCCAACAGAATAGCTCAGGTGAGATACATTTGCATCGTTGTGAATTCTCTATGGCGTAATATGAGAACTCCTGGTTCTTCTTCCATGTTCCTCCTACATTCTAATTTATCTGTGACACTTGATCATCTGAGGGGGAACATATGAGACTTCTCTGTAACGTTTCTTTGTTTTTTGTACTGCAATAGAACTTTGGTGAATTTTCCCCCTGGAATAATTCGTGTTTCTGCCATTTGTAATTTGTTTAGCTGTCGTGGATATTTGATGCGCAGGGCCGCGAGTCCCGAGCAGATTATATCGTCGAACCACCAGTCCGCTGAGCATCAACTCCCCAATCTCACAACAATCCTGCAAGTATAGTAAGGGAATAAACTCCATGGTGGAAAAATGAAGGACTATGAGGCAGCGAAGGTCGATGCCCGGAAGATCGAGTGTGTCTATGGGGGCCGCACTCAAGAACAAGCGCTTATAATTTCTGTCACAGACGGCGGAGGATCAGCCTGGAGGCCGAAAAACCCTCCTCCACCTCCACGTCCACCTAAACAACAAAACGCTATCGACTTCCGCTGGGAAAAACCTCGTGACATCTCAGCTGATCGCTGAGGTCAATGACCAGATCACTAGTTACTCTAGATTCCAGCTGCTTCACGACCTTGTTAGTTCAGCTTAGAACTTGCGAAACCAAGAGATTGTTTTGGCGTACTTCAATCTTAGCAGTTTCGCAGCTAATTCGTTATTTGCAGTGGAAGAATTCTTCCCAACCTCATCGCAACATTTTTTCAGGGTAGCAGCAGGCCATGTCCAACTTATCTCTATTCTTTAAATTTATTTTATGTATCGGAAAATAATGAATTTTCAAGAACATTCTATTTGTGGAAGATGAAAATTTTCAAAATCCATTAAGTATTGGACACAGATCTGTCAAGTCGTCAAGATACTATGGTAATGTGCTTGTCTGCCTGTGTCTGTCCAGATCGCAGGCGGTCGACTAATCTGTTTGCTTGCTACTATCTTGCAGTGCAAGCAAAATTCAACCAAGTTCTCAGCTTCAATTTTGAGTCATCCATATTAGTCATGTGCAATTCCATCTCCAATTGATGATTGTGGATGTTCTATCTAGTTTGGTGTAAGTGTTCCCGCCGGCAAAGAGTGTCCCCGGCATAACCACTAGAGCTTCTCTATCATCTATTTGTCAAAGAAGTTTGTTTGTTTGTTTGTTTGTGTTGTTTTGTTTGTCATGTGGAGATCTCCCAAACCAGCCCCCCACCAAGTTCTTGGTACTGTTGGAAAGCCCTCCATGAGTAGAGGTGCAACAAGGTGGTTTCATAATGTTTAGACCAGTGTGGGGGAGGGTATTTGATTTTTTAAATACCAATCAGGTTTGGGCATTTGGGAGAAAAAAAACTCAGAGAACCTTGAGGGTCTGGATTTTTTGAAAAATTAAAATTAACTAGAGAACCCGCATGGGTCTAGTTGTTTAAAAGTTGAAGATTGAGGGTATGGGTGGGGGTGGGGATTTCAACATATTTAAGGTAATTATCTCACTTGGTTATTTGACAAATACTTTGTGGAGGTACCTTGCAACATTTCTATCACATACCTAGTCTCTCACGGTGAAAGAAAGCATGGTATTTTATACAAAACAAAGTTGATGAAAAAATATCAAGTTTAAAAAGAGACAATTTTTCACAAAAACATAAGAAAGTAGATTCAATTTTTATTTAAGTTCCATTTTGAAATCACCATGGTGCTTTTTAATGGGTTTGTATTAAGTTGAATACAAAATTTGAAAAATTTTGGAATAAAGTAGAGAACAAGTATTTTTGAATTTGATTAGTCAATATGGTGTTCAAAACTATATTTTCATTAAAAAAATTTAATGAAATAAATTTGTGTGAAGTTATAACATAAAGATCATTGTATATTGAAAGGAAGGAAAATAAATTTATTTTATTTTATTTTTGGTAGAATATACTTGACACATACTTGAAACAAATGTTACACTATAAAAAGTAAGCTTCAAAAGTTATTTACATTTTTAAAAGTCTATTTGAAGCCTACTTTTACAATGTAAAATTTAAAAATTAATTCATAATAGTGAAAAAGTATCTTTTTCATCACTTAAGTAAATATATTTAATATATATAATTCTACGATGGGTTTTAGTCCTATTTCTTGTTAGCTTGACAAGTAAATTGCCATGGTAATTGAATTGTATATTTTACCATGCTTTCACCCCTTAGCTAATATTGTTTGGTTCTTCGAATTTGAACCCAAATGAAACAAAAAAATTAAAAACACTTATAGATTTACATACTTAAATCTTGAAAACTTGATGTTTATGTATAGCACTTACATTGCAAGCATTGTCCAAAAGCAAAATAAAGATGAACAAGGAAGGTCATGTGGTTCATAAAATTGATCCACTTCCAACTCGTTGTGCAATAAGGCTATCATGAAAAGATACATTTTACATGTTCCAAGTTGCATATAACTTTATTGAAACATTCACAAAACTTACAAAAATATGTAAAGTGCAAAACACATCTCTACTAAGAGGAAAGGTGAAGTGATCTTGAAGAATAAATTTTGACAATTTATGTTAAATATGATTTCAACTTGAGAATTGTGCATCTAATCATTTTCAAGTCACTTCAAGAAATTTGCCCATGGCAAATGTAATTAATGAGCACAACATCAGTGTCATAAGCAACAACAATGCCACAAATTAATCAACAATTACATTATATACTAGGGTGATATATGGGATAACACATAACACAACTCGAGATTTGAAGCTTCATGGGTGGTGTCATTATTGTTCAATAACAACAAATAAATATACTAGAAGCACAATTTGTAGGAAAACCACCAAACCATTGTCACATTTCCATACATACCACTTAGATTGGATTTCCACAAAGCTTGAACACCTACACATTGGCATACAATAGCTAATCCCCAAAAACACATATTTGTGAACAATTTTAAATCACCATCATGTTTCCACAACCATGAAATCATTTACAAATCTGAAACAACTAAACAAACCCTAATGAAAACAAAATAACATGTCTCACCATTTATTTAATATTGAAATAGATAATTCGTATCACTCATTTCAAGAATTCATCATGTTCCATTGCATCTTCAAATGCAATCTTCAATTTGACATTTGTTAAATTAAATTTTACTTGACATGCACTTCTCAAATCTACATGCTTCAAGCAACCAATGCACGAACTTGTTAGCCAATTCTTGCTAACTTGTCAAAATTGTTGGTTTAAAAACAACATTTACAAAGTGAAAATAAAATTCTAACAATGAAAAAATTCTCTTTGTTTTGATTTTGAGAGGTTAGAACGCCCAAATTGTGTTTCACTAATTTTGAAATTTTCCTTGTTTGTGCCACCAACTCAAGGCATCCCTAAAGTTTGCATTGACAATATAATGGTGATATCCATCAAGCTCTCTTAACACAAGGTGCCTCAAAGTATTTAAATTTGTTTTAATGGTGTGAAACAAATCTTCAAAATCAACTCAATGTGATCCTTGCACTTGAAGTTCATCAATAATATTTGGCATCAATAATCATTTGTAAACCTATGGACCAATAAAAGTAATTATTATTATAAATCATATTTAGCAACCAAATTTTAATTGCATTTTCACAACCCACATAGCTAATTGTTGGATGAAAACCTTTAAACCTTGGATCTAACATCAATGCTAACATCTAATGGCATTTCCTCCTATCAAATCCTTTCAAAAAAGAAATGAAAGGAAATATTGTTTCTAAAATTTGAAATTTCAAGCAAACTCACAACTCTTCTAATTTTTCATCAAAATTTGATGTCTCCAAATTAATCAAGTTGTCAAGGACAATTTGATGTGAAGGTTATCACGAATCTCATGACAAATGGAAATGAAAAAGTGTATAATGTCATTAAACAACCAATGACCATGGCTCTAGTTCATCACAATTAATTACTATCAATGACAAAACTTTCATGACAATTTCCCAAACTACCCAAGTTTGTGGAGATGGTACACAAGTTTGCAATGCCATCATTTGCTAAAGGAATGGCTAAGCAAAATGTCAAAATGTCCTATAACAATAACACCCAACTTGCAAACCTACATGAAAAACACCAAGACACTAAAAGCCAAAACAAGTTGTTAGGTGGAACTTGGAACGAGCATCCTCATGTAAGATTTACAAATTAAACACAACAAAAAACAAATCAACTTGAAATTCAAAAAACCACATCCCACTGACCGAGTTCTCACTAATGTGTTTAATTTTCTAAGCTTCAACCCAAAATTTATGCAAGTTTTATCCCATTCATGCTTCATTTTGCCATTTTTCTTTGATCATGTTGTACATTTTTGGATGTCAACCTAAATAAACTTGACAAATGCAAAGTTAAAACACTAGGAAACTTTGTCATATGTAATAGGTATGGGCAAACCTTGGATAATGCATGCCCCAAGTATGATCTATCAAATAATTCAAACATGCCCAAGGCATTACAAGATACAATTGAATTTAAAGCAAATGTACATGTTTGCAAATTAAACCCCTCATCCTTTACATATGCTAGAATAGATTCTAAATTAGGTTAAACCTATAAAGGAATTGTCACAAATGAATTGTTAACTGCACCAAAAGTATTAAAAGTCTCAGATAACCCAATCATTACATCCTACCAATCACTTGAAAGAAAATTTACAACCATAACAAATATGTCATGAACCCCTTTTGACATCCAAAGATCAAAATCCAAATGGTTAAATCACATGTGGCCAATGCAAGTTGAACATATTCACCCAAAGTTTTTTGCATTAAAGAAGGTAGAACTTCTTTAACAAAAACTTTCTTGGATGAAAAGACAACCCTTGGGCATAATTTGTATGCCAATCTTTGCAACCAAATTGATTCCACTATCTTCAATGGCAAAATAACTTTGATCACAAACAACATGATATCCTTCTCAAACCTTTTATGTGGCATGATCTTTTGAAAACCCTTTTAAAACAACAAAACAAATAAGAAATGGCACTTGGTACATTACATTTGGCTCTTACTAGTTGGTTCCCAATCAAGCAGTGATCTAAAATAACTTGTGACTTGTTATTCATACAATTTAGATAAGGTTACGCAGTTTTTTCATAGTAGTAATGTTATTCGTTTTGTAGTAAATAATGAGACTTTTATAACACCTAGTGTGCAAGGCTGAAATTTCAAGGCAACATGTATGATTGTGGGAGACTATGTATCACATGATTTGATTCACATTCATATCTATGGGTTCATTGTCATTTACTTTGAAAAAAATCCATGTCGGCAAGTTATGATTGTAAGGCTTCCAAACAACCCCTTATTTTTTTAACTCCTCCATGTGCTCTTCAAATAGGTGTGCCTTATCACCATTGGCATTTTTAAACCTTGTTTTCCACTACCATGAATTTACAGGTTGTCTATGATGTTATTGTTATAACATTTTACAAAGATCTTGCAAAGACTAATGAAAGATATTGAGGTTAAAAGCAACATCATGCATGTTCATTATAGAGCCCATTCTCTTGTTGCTTAACACTTTGAGAAAATTGAGACTTGAGACCTAAAACCCAATAATATAAAAATGTAAAAAGTAGGAATAGTAATAGAATCAAACCCTAGCTTGTGAAAGTTCAAACCCAACAACAAAAAGCACAAGAAGTAAGAGCTTTGCAATGGAGAAAAACCCCAACCTGTGGAAGCTTAAACCATGCAACAAAAATCACAACAATTATAACAAAAACTACAACAAGTAAGACATGTGCAATGGAGAAAAATCACAACATTACAATAAAAACCACAACAAATAGGAGTTATGTTTACTAGTTCATGATGACCTCAAGCAAACAATGACCTCAAAGTACAGAGGCTGCCGAAACAAAATGTACGAAACCCTTACACTTACAAGACCACAAAAATGAAAGTTCAATTATTATAAGGTGCATGCAAATCACAAAAGATCACAACAATGCTAAAAAAAAATTCCTTCCTTTGCCCTTTCTCAATCGATAATTGATGAAAAACCTCAATGGTGATTCTCTCCCAAGTGGAAACTAAGAACAACAAAGAAAAAACATGATGCACCAAAAAAACATGATGAACAAAAAAAATTCATGACCAATCAAAAACTGCCTACATTCTTTCCTCTTCTTTCATGAAATTTTCTAAAGATCTTACACGGTGGTATCACTTACGAACTTCATTGATCAACACTCCTTCGATTGATGTTCCTTCAACCAATATTCCTTTGCGTTAATGTGTTAAGTAATACTCCATTTCACAATCACATTCAAGCTACTTTAACTAGCAAGGTTGTTTTCAAAATCATGGAATATCGATTTTTTTTGCAAAAAGTTTACCATTCAAAGAAACAAAGTAAACTCCAACCCTATTGTATGCCCTCGACAGTTATATTGAGGGCATAGATTCAAGTTTTTTCCAAATAACTAACCCATTTTTTCTTTTCATTTTATTATGGTTTTGAATGGGGTCAAAGGTGAAGGGTGATGTAAGGGCAAATGCCCATGATTTCAATGTCAATAGGTAGGGTTAAGGTGAAGGGTTTTTTAATCTAATACCCACCCCACACTAGTTTAAACTGACAATGCAATAGCTATTGAACAAGGTTGTCTTTAAAAATTCAATGAGATCACAACTAAAGGTCTATTCACACATAATGGTAGCGATTTACTTTCATGCCCTTACTTACCACTAACATAACCAATTATCTTTAATTTTTTATGAAAACTTAACCACTACTTACTCACCTTAGTTACTTAGCATGTTGTTCTTCACATTTTAAACACATACAACCTTATTTTGGTAGGTACTTAACCCCTTTACTATCACTATCCATAGTTCTAAAAATAAATAAAAAATTGTATGGTCACTAGTTGTTCCCATGCCAAATTCATTTGGTGTTGATTCCACCTTTTCAATTGGTGTGCAATAGTTAATGCCAAATCTAAGGAATTCCTTTAGGCTTCCAATGTTTTTATGATGAAAGCCATTGGCTAACGTGAAAAGGTATTTGCAAGCTACAATATTGCAAGCTCCACCTTATTCATCAACCTAACAACATTGAAACAAAAATATTTTGGTGGCACACAATATTGAAAGACTTTGCATGGTGATCAAGAAAATCATTGCTTGTTCAAATATAAACATCTCTCATGGAAATAAAAATTATGGAAGAAAAACAATAGGTCTATTTGAACAATTATTTGCTTGTTGGTTTAATTCATATTTCATCTCATCAATTGTCTTTCTTTCAAAATTTTCATCTTCATTTATCATTCAATATCTAATTCTCTTATAATCAGTTTCATTTATCCAATTTCTTTCTGACCATGAAGGCACAAATGGAAGATGGCTTGTGCATGAGTGTAAAGCTTGAGCTTAGAACTTAAAGCTTAATGTGATTTAATCCACCTACATGGATGAATATGTTCATAGATGAATGATTTCATATGGATGAATGTCATTTTTGCATGGATGAATTTCATTTATGATTTGAATTAAATAAACAAATCATTCAAATCATTTAATTTAAATCACAAATAAAACTAATCCATGATTGGAAGATAAATAAATTCAAGTTTTAATATCTCAAACTTGAATGTCATTTAATGATGATGGATAATGAACTTGTGATAATAGAAGAAAATATGATGATGGGACCAAAATCATTTTTATAATTTTGTTCAAGAAAGCATGAACAATGATAAGTAATTTTTAAAATATTGTCATGGAATGAGTGTTATCCCCTCCCATCCAATCATTGTCAACAACATTATATATTTACTTCATGGAAAATTGGTGTCCCTTGAAAATAAATAATTATTAAAAAATCTCATTGTCATGTCTATGGTAGTAGGTTGTTTGAAGAAAACTAATTAAAGTGCCTAAAACTCAGTTTTTGTTTATTTCAAAAACTCCTTATCACCAATGACATTATGTAATTTAAAGATATCTAAAACATTTTAGACCCATTGTTGTCAACAACATTGGTTAAATTTCAAGAAAGTCATGGCACCCTCAACAAATAATGGAAAAAAAAAACACCCATGGTTGCCAATGACACTTATAAATAAGTTTGAAAGAAGTTGTGGTACCTTTAGAAAAGGGGGAAGGAAAAACCCACTATTGTCAATGATATTGAGTTAGTATGCCCAAAAAAAAAAAAAAAACCCCCAAAACAAAAAAAAACTTATATTTAAATTTTTTTTTAAACAACAATGACCATGGGATGGATGTTAGCATAATAATAGTAATATAGTTAAAACATTTTGAAAATAATTGCATTTTAAACCATAGCATGAAATACATCTATAATGGAATTTACATTATATTACTCAACAAATGTTATTTCATATAGAATTAGATTATTTTCATGAAACTCTAGTTAATTAAAATTACGGAAAAAAAAATTATCCATAAAAACTTGATGATAAAATAAGACATTCATCTAAAATTTTTATGGAATTTTTATTTATTGAAAACATGTAAATGCAATTTTTTTTCATCCATACATTAGATGAATGAAAAAAAATCATTCATCCATAATGAGGATGAATGCTTACATTCATCCCCATGTTTGCTTCTAAGTTTATTGGTATAACATTCATTTTGCAATTAAATTCTTGGGTTTTATTCACATGTGTATAGGGGAAAAAACATTTTACCATCTCAAGTTCCAACTCTAGGCTTTAGGCTCAAGCTCTAAGCTCACGTGGTAACATGTGTTAGCACAAATGCTTAAGACCATGTAAAATGAGCCCAACAATGCCCTATAATAACATTGGAGATTGTTTAAAACAATGCACATAGAAACATCATTGTAGACATTGCAAATGTTGTTCGTATTACACATAACACAACATTGTAGACACTCCACTCTAAACAAGATAGGATGGATCTTAAATCTTGAAAATGAATTAGGATCCAAACCTCAAAAAGATTAGTGGTCATCAAAAGATTGGTAGTCTACATGCAAAGGCTTGAGGTTGATAACTTATTGCCATGGATGGTGATGGGATTAGAAATTTTGGAATGAAACATTGTGAGTTTATTTGCACTCACTACCACAAAAATTAATGTCTAAGTTAATGTGCCATGTGATCTTACCACATCTTCTACTTGCCAACTAGGACCAATGTATTGTGAACAATTGCAATTTATAATGATGTTATCTATATTCTTACACTTATGTGCGAACAATGCATAAATAGTTCAAAGAAATTAAGGCATTTTTTTGTATTGTTGGAAAGTGCTCATTGAATAGGATATAAGCGAGCTGCTTTCATAATTTTTAATTCTAGGGCATATTCACAATCAAGGCATCACCTTTTGGACATAGGATTCAAGGACTTTGTTTTTGCTACCCTCCAAATATAGAATCTAAATGGAATAAATTTAAGTGAAAGATATTGCACAATTCAAATTATGATAATTTTCATGGTGGTGGTGATTTTTCACATGTTTATGTGATTATGCATAAATATTTTGGTAAAAAACCAACAATGCAAAAAATGAATACATAAATTTGTATATACAACTTAACATTTTTTTTACCTGAAAATTTCTTGCACATTTTGCTGACACTTAATTGGGGCCATAAATTCTAAACCTAGTGAATACAAAAAATCAACCAAATGGGGGAAAAAAAATCATTTTCCTTGTTGCCTTTTCAAAATGCATTCTATAGTTTTCAAATTTTTTAGATCATATATTATTTAATCAAATGCATTATATGAACATTTCCAAACATAGATGCATGTATTACTTATCCATGAAAAAAGATTGAAATCAATGCATTGTTTGATACATTCCTTATGTTTTCTTTAAAATGAAAATTACAATTAAAACAAGGATTCAAATTACTTTAAAGGACTCAAAAAAACAACAATATTATATCCAATCTATTCTCGGATTTTTTTATTACATTAATATGACATCATTCTAGTTATAGTCATATACCAATCCATTATAACCGTGAAATAATAAATGTAATGAAAATCCAAAATAATCCTTTGCAGTTTTTGTTTAGTCCTTTTTTTGTTAGAATGTTTTTTTGGGTACCTTGATTGTGAATATGCCCCCTAAAATGGAAGAAATATTGAATTTTGAATAATTTTTTTCATTGAAAATTTTTCAATTAAATTACAAAAACTAGTTTTGGAAGGAGAAATTAGTTGGATAACAAGTTCAAAGTTGGGACAATGGCAAAGATGGCTATAGGCCACATGAGTTTAACACGGAACCAAGATGGATCCCTTGTGAGAAGAAGGCACGAAATCAGCCTTTGTCCATGTAAAGGTCTGTACCTGCCAATTCTGGAAGTTTTCAGCTGCTCAAACGTGGACAACAGAATCAGCTGCCAGGGACAATTCTGTCATGTCCTTCCTACCTACTTCATTTTATGACTTACTTATACTACTTTACAGCCTACCTGTGGACATTTATATTAAGGAATGTGCCCTAGGGGGGGCTCATTTTCAACTAGTATATTAGCACAACCATGACCCATTGTAAGTAACTTTGTGATGACAAGTTCCAACCAATGACTATTTTTGGTGGCAAATTTTTTGCTGTTTTGCTATTTGTTTTTTGAAAAAGTTGGCAATACTGTAATTTTTTTAATGTAAAATTATTTTTCAGAAAAAAATCGCAATTTTTTCGAAAATCAAGAAATGGAAAAAAAATTAATTTAAAAATTAAAGAAATAAAATGTATTTTTAGGAATTTTTTTAATGTAGCCAAAGTGGCGATCATCCTCAAAAAGATTCAGCCAAATCTGGCTACAAAACCAGATGCCTAGGAAGTACAAATTTTGAAACCATCTTTCTATATTTATGTCTACACGCTGAACACCAAGGAATCTGGCCAAAAAAAAAATTCTAATTTTTTTCGTCATTTTTGATGATAAAAACTCTCCAAAATCACTGTATTTTAAATATTTATTTATTTATTTTAAATTCCGCTTTTTGGCGAAATTTCGTCAGTAAAAGAAAAGGTTATTTTATATATTAAAGCAACAGTGGTGTTTGTCTGTTCGTCCGGGCAGTGCTTGGAAAATTCTTGAAGCTTCCCCAGATGTAACTGACTGCAAAGAATGTATGTCTGTGTGGGCAGTGCTTCGAAAATTCTTGGAGCTTCCTCAGATGTAACTGATTCCAGAGAAAAAAGAAATAGGGGCAATCTGATTTTTTGAGGCAAAAGATTTGGTAGATTAGAAAAAAAATATTTAGGCCTTCGACAGCCTAGAATCTTTTTTCTTTTTTTTTTTTGTATTGACAAAGACTACCTTTTTTTTCTTTTAGCTACTGTCTATCTCGATTAAGGGGACGGATGAAATGTTCGTCCGTCTTGATGACGGGACGAATTTAGGGGAAGATCAGAAAAAAAATATTTAGGGCTTGGACAACCCATATTCATTTTTTTTTTTTTTTTTTTGTATTGATCAAGACTACCTTTTTTTCTTTTAGCTACTGTCCGTCCCAATTAAGGGGATGGATGAAATGTCCGTCCGGCTTGATCACGGGGCGGATTTAGGGGACGGCCAGAAAAAAAATATTTAGGGCTTGGACAACCCAGTATCAATTTAAATC
>Ga0116229_10007359_pt1 | contig 17456 bp, 15 predicted proteins | sample S1TSphgellanicum_3_FD_87313 | JGI IMG/M metagenome (GOLD analysis project Ga0116229, IMG submission 87313) | Host-associated microbial communities from peat moss isolated from Minnesota, USA - S1T2_Fc - Sphagnum magellanicum MG | ecosystem: Host-associated > Plants > Peat moss > Unclassified... | reverse complement strand
ACACACACACACCCACCCGTACCCACTTGCACCAACACACAGAAAGTAATTAGTTTGGTGCATGATCAGGGAGGACTCATTGCAGCTTGTAAGACCATATATACCGACAGGCAGCTTGTAAGCTGTTTACACACTCCATGTACCATCTGTAAACAATCGAGCACATTACAAATACTCATGTTATATACGGCGGTTTCTGTTGTGTAAGTAATGTCCTTTGCCATCTCTTTGGAGTTGGAAGGCAAGGGGTTTGCCTGCAGTTTTGCAGCATCTATCACTCAAGCAGATTCAGCACAATTCCAGAGTAGAAAATTGTATGGGTAAAAAATATGCCAGTGTTGTGAGAGGGTATCTGATTTCTAGAGTTAAATATTAAATTTTATTAGTTGTTGAAAATCTATACTTATATAAACCGTGATTTTAATTTGATATAAAACTTTCTATCTATAGCCAAAATGCATTACCATTTTAGATATCTTCCTTTCAAGACCTTTTCAACAATATAAAAAAACATTTGATTTGGACAATGTTTTGTGTCTTGAACTTTCTTCTCAAACATTCAAAAACTTGCTTTTAAAATTATTTAATCTCTTTTTTTTTTGTCAAGGAAAGTTGTTCCCTAGGACAACTTAATCCCTTTTTCCCAAGGGGAAGTTGCTCCCATGGCAATTTAATTCCTTTTCTTGTCGAGGAAAGTTGCTCCCTATGATAATTTAGTTCTTTTCTCCTCGAGGAAAGTTGTTTCCCTTTGCAATTTCATCTTTTTCTCCCAAGGGGAAGTTGATTCTCCAGAGAGCTTAATCCACTTTCCTTTAAGAAGTTGTTTCCTTTTCTTTGGGGCTACTATTTTGTCTCCGCTTGGGGGATTTTTTTTTTTTCCAGGGTATCTAATTTGAAAAAGCTATTCAATTTTTATTAAAAATAATTTGTTTCATTCATGAAATTTCTTTTTTTTTGAAAGAAAATGATTGAATTTTGAATCTTTTAGTTGAAAAGGGAGATTCTAACCAAGTTTAGATTGCTTTTTTTTTCTTGAAAAAAAGTGTGAAAAAAATAATTAAAATGTTAAGTACAATTAAAAAACCTTCAATTTTTTTTCTTTGGTCAAGCATTGTCTTGTAATTGTATCAAGATTGGTGTCACATTTAATTCGTTGCTCTTATTTAGTGTTTGCCCAAACCCACACCCAAAAAACCTTCAATTTTTTTTTTAAAGAATCAAAACCATGACAAGAGAATCTCTTAAATAGAAGAACCACCCAACATGGGTATATCGGTATATATACCAATCTTGTGCGATTCTTTAATTTTTTTAAAAAAATTATTTATTCTAATTCTTTAAAAACTTCCAAAAAAAAAAAACCACCAATTCTTGTAAATTAGCAAAACCAGGTGCTCTTATTTTACTTAGAAACTGGTGGCCCGGGCCTTGAGAACCGAGTATCCTCTATGCCAAAACCCGGGTTCTTTGATTTTTTTTTCACCACCCTGCCCGGCAGGCAAGCGAATATATATATATATATGTGTGTGTGTGTGTGTGTGCCCAGGATAATAACCGGCGGGTATCTTCAGCGGATGATGTTGATACCCTGAAAAGACGGGTGTATATATACACCCACAATACGTACATCGGAAGTGTACGTATGTGTATGTATTACGTAGCATGAATGTACGTACATACATGCGCTTCGCTGACGATCTACCCACCCCGCGTGCGCGCGACAACAGTTTGCGTAAAAAACGCGTCGCAATTGATTGAAGGAAGCATCTTTGAATTCGTGGAGCTACTGCCACTCAAATCCCCCCCACTCGCACAGATGCTGCTGCGGGATCCTACTTCTGCTCACATGATCAATAAAGAAAACAAGAAGAAATGGAAGTACTTCCGCGTATAGATTGACCAGCTACATTTATAGGTCCTGTTGCAAGGAGCTCATGAATGTCAGTTGGCTCTTCTGAATCTCACTCGACATGTATGGAAATCAGTTTCTTCTTCTTCTTTCTCACAACACTTGCAGCAACAGTTACTGCAGCTAGCTCACATCCTTCTTCGAAATATTTTCTCGGAAAGGGAGCTGCATTTTCTTTTTTCCTTCAATCATATTGTTGGAGAGCAGTAATCGTTTGTGGGAAGTAGCTAGATAGCCTGGAGCTGGGTCCAGCTAGCGAGTCTTTCTTTTGAACTTTCGATTTCGAAGGAACAGGAAGTTACTTCCTCAGGTTGTTGTGATTATTCAAGGCGCAGCTGCATACGATTCCGCGTATAACTAGTCTTAAAACGGTTTCTGCAATTAAGCAGGGTAGTTCATATATGAATATATTAATTGGCCGATTGCAGCAACACAGCGTCATTTGCTTTTAGCTCGGGAGAGACAGCTCGGAGAGATCTAGAGTTTCTAGCAAACTGTGTTCAATAGCAAAAAGAGGTAGGTGTCGAAGCATTGATCCTTTTCATCCTCGCGCGCCAAGTTTTGTGGAGCATCATCGACACTTGCACGGGTCGGCAGAAGAAGCTGGTTGCAGAGGCCGAGGATCACCGCCCGGCCGGATAGATAGGACAATATTATCATGGGGTCCTTACTTAGAGGAGCACTAGTTCTGATAGCTGTATTGGTAGCTGTGGGCTGCACGGATTTGCTGCAGACTGCACAGTGTATGGGAGATGCCGCTGGAGGTGAAATCCTTTCAAGACGGAGCCTTGCAGCGGCTCACGCGGGCTCATCTATGTACAGTAGTAATGTGGCAAGGAAGCTTGCAGGTCGGCATGAGTCGAAATCCACCAAAAATCAGCAGGTATGTTGTACACATTGAAACCTGATCTGGTGCTCGGAGGAGATTCTGATCGGAAGCTAGAAAAAGTTGTAGCAGCAGCTTGTGGGAACAAAGCATGGACTTGGATTGCATAGTATTACTCCAGCAATCTTTTATGTTTCACTGCTGCAAGGATCGAAAATCATGACCCAAAGTACTGATGGTATTTGAGATAGATCATCGCTCAACTTGTGTTGACTCAAATGGATGGATCGATCGAGAGCCTGCTGCCTGAGCTCACGATTGTGTCTTTTTCCGCCCGCAGGTGTTGAGAACACGGTTGCTACACAGAGACCACCCAGATTCGCCACTGTCACGCAGCAGCACTTCAAACACAAAATTGTCGCACAGAGAAAGGATGGCAGCAGCTGTGAAAAGGAGCTGGGCTCGCCGGGACTACATCTCGAGTCGCGGTCGACTCTCAAGGGAAGCTGGAGATTTCGAGAGCCAAGTGACACCGGACATCGGCGAGTACACAATGGCATTGTCCGTCGGCACACCTCCGCAGAGATTTGTTGCAGTGATGGATACGGGAAGCGACCTGGTGTGGCTGAATTGCTTGCCTTGTATCCAGTGCATCAACCAGCCTCATGGTCCCCCGTTTGATCCCAGCTTATCGTCCTCATACTCACCCGCCTCCTGCGTCGACAACGCTTGCACGGTACGCAAATCACACTAGCGCCTCCACAAATTCCTTCCACAGTCAGAGGACATCTTTCCATTAGGCTGTTGTGATCACAGATTCTATCCACATCCTTCCATACTTAGGAGGACATCTTTCCATTAGGCTGTTGTGATCACAGATTCTATGCACATCCTTCCATACCTAGGAAGACATGTTTCCATTAGGCTGCAGCAGTGATCACAGATTCTATGCACATCTTTCCATTAGGCTGCAGCTGTGATCACAGATTCTATGATCACAACAGCTTTCCTTTATGTTTTTTCAACTGGCTGCGCTCACAGTCATCTCATAGCTCTACCACATTGACCAAATTTTACAGGAGCTGTGTGTGAGAGCTGTGCGTCGTCAAACTGTGACTTACCATACTTGTAGTGACATGTGTCCTTTTCTCCATGAGAACATATGTTCCCAGAGTTTTTAACATGATTGATTAATTACATATTTTCAATGCACTTGCAGCTCTCCGATGGAAAGCTAGTACTGTACCGGGAGCAAGAAACAACTTGGCCCTCCGTCAGTGGCTTTTTTTCCCATTGGGCTGCTCTGGTCAAAGCATGATATGTGTGATTGCGATCACAGCAGCCTAATGGAAAGAGATCCAAGTTAGCCATGACTCATCATGATCATAAGTCTGCGCAACGTCTTCGCATTGATGGCGAGCTTTTCTCGAATGTCTGTCACAGAAGCTGTTACAGCAGCTTGTGGACCATAAGAAGGCGGTCTGATCTTTGGTGCTTTTGTTTTCCAGGATTTTCCGAACGGCCAGAGCAGCTGTGCAGGAACGTCGAGCTGTGAATACTACTACGCCTACGGAGACGGGAGCAGCACCACAGGGGACGTTGCATATGAGACGATCACGGTGTCCAACTTAGACGGAAGCGCGACGCCCATCTCGCATGTCACCTTCGGATGTGGGCACAACCAAACTGGCGACAGCTTCAACGGCGCAGACGGGCTTGTGGGTCTGGGACAAGGGAGCTTCTCGCTACCTAGCCAGTTACAAAACATCTATTCCGACATCTTCTCTTACTGCTTGGTGGGCGCCGCTACGAGTACCGCCAGCACCTTCTTGTTCGGAAGTCCGGAAGGTGTCATCCAGGGTTTGGTCTACACCCCGATCCTCACCAACAGCTTGATCCCCACTTTCTATTACGTGGGTATGACGGGAATCACCGTCGGTGGTACACAATTAGATCTCCCGATCGGCACTTTCGACATCTACCTCGACGGCTCTGGTGGCGTCATCATGGATTCCGGCACCACTCTCACTTACCTCAACAATGATGCCTACACCGCCGTCGTCCAGGTAACCCTAAACCCTAACCCTAAACCGTGATGTATGGACCACATGGTGAGCTTGCTGTGATATGTGTGTGTGTGTGTGTACCAGTGTTGGGTGTTTCTTGAGTTTTATGGTTCTGGTTCTAAAAAATTAAATTAGAGCAGTTTGGGGTTGGCTCTTTAGAAAAAAACCCGAAATCCTGGTTCTGTTCTGGGTCTGGTTTATAAAAAAACAGAATCCCAGTTTTGATTCTGGTTCTAAAAACCAACCAGGATCCTGATTTTGGTAATGCTCCAGTTCTTTGAAAAAAACCCAAAACTCTGATTCCGTTTCCAAGAATCAGTCAGACCCAGTTCTGGTTTGGCTCCTAAACCCTAAACCCTAAATCGGAACATGCGGTTCTACAACCCTTGAAACTGACTGGGTACTTGCCCAAGACTGAGTGTGTACCTGACAACGTGTGATGATTTTGCAGGAAGTGCAGAGCTTGGTGAATTATCCAGAAGTGGATGGGAGTTCGATCCAGATGGGTTTGTGCTACGACCTGACTGGCATCACGAATCCTTCATTTCCATCCATGGCATTCCAGTTTGAAGATGCAAATGGTGCCACTATCGACTTCCAGCTCACACCTGAGAATCTGTTGATCGAGTTCCAGGCATCACTAGTGTGTCTGAGCATACTGCCCACAGATCAAGTCACAAGCATCATTGGTAATATAGCACAGCAGGATCATCACATGGTTTTTGACCGAGTTTCCAACCAAGTTGGTTGGGTCTCCACAACTTGCAGCTGAATCATCAAAGCTCGGAAAGATTGGAGTGTACTTTTTTAGAATCTCTCTGACAAACAACAACTTAGCTCAGACAAATCTTTAGCTCTAGCTCTGCAGTGAACATCATGCCTTGAAGCTCAACATCTTTTAGCTCTAGCTCTGCAGCTAACATCATATCTTGAAGCTCAAAAATCTTTAGTTCCTGCAGCTCTGCAGTGATCACAGATCATGCCTTGTTGAAGCCTCAAAATCCTTGGCTAGCAACTTGAAGATCATTCCTGAAAGCTCAAATTCTTTAGCTGGCAATTGAGAAGATCATGTGCCTTAATCTGCTTCATCATCATGTGATCAATTTGTGGGAGTGGCCGGACATAGCAAGTTTGCATTTGTAATTAGACTTCATAATCGATGGATCTCAAGGCCAATTTCTGAGGTTGTTAATGAAATCATGCTGTTGCCTGGTCAGCTGAACATTCCAAATTGAATTCACATCAGATCTCATATTGTGAGCTCAAGCTTAATAGACTGTATCTCTGCATTTGAGCTCTGATCATCAATGACCCCAGCAGGGTTTCAGTTTTAGCGGTTAGGCTCCAGCAGTTCATCAGTGAACTGAATCAATTGTCCGAGTTAAATTCCAGATGGTACACATGAATTTCTTTTGTGTGAGTAATTTCTTGGACACTGCTGCAGCTGTATAGCTCAACTGGCAAGGCCTGTGATCACTTCTACGGGAACTGCAATCTCCAACTAGGGTTTGATAATCACAGAGATCTAAGTTCTAGAATTTAGAATACATTATAATTTCTCCATGTCTGTACTTAGTAAATTCTGCCAATTCATGAAAAGATTTCAGATAGGTTGCACTGAATGTCAACAATTCATTGATGTACAGACCTCCAGTTTTGAATTAATTTTTGTGCATAAAAACTATAATTTCTTGAATTTTGTGGATTTTTTGTGTGACCAAGTGGTGGGTAGCTTACTATTGATTTTGGAGTCTGGACAACTCTGGTGCGGCTCTGAGCAGCAGCTTCCTGATGTAATCCAGTACTACCAGTTAATCAGTGTTGTTCACTCAATTGCGTTTTGTAATTCTTAATGGTTGGCTAGGATGGGGCAGAGGTTTTTGGTAGCCTCTTTCTGGACTTCTGATTTTGTTGACACCAACAGACATTGAGCTTTCTAGTCATCGTCATAAGATATTTTAAGGCCTGCTGAAAATAAGATACTTCTTAAATCTTCTCTCTACAACATCCAAACCATCACTTGATTTAGGGTTCCCAGATTTTGAAATGTTAGAATCAAAGAACCATTGCGACTGGTGCTTCGGGGGAAGAGAAAATTTGGAATTAGAACAGGAGTCTGGTTTCAGTTACTTCAAAAACTCAAGAACATGCAGTTTTTGTGAAAGAAATTGGAAAGAATTGTGGGTTTCTGGGTGGTTTTTTTCATTGGTTTTCTTGTGGGGGTGTTGAAGGAGGAGAATGATGGTTATGTATCAGAACTGGTTCTCTAATTTTCTGAGAACACTGGCTATGAGATCAAAGAATTGCCCTGATAACTGACGATGGGTTAGTGCCATTTCTGATACCCACACAACATTGGTTAGCACATGAGGACAAACAGATGTGAAACATAACCTTTGTTCCACTAGGGAAATCAACTAAGGAAAGTAGTTAATGCCAAATTACTCACATTTCATCAAGCATGACATCATGGAAACATATAGTCTAATGTTCTGAGTGTCATCTCCATAGGTTCAATGTTTGCAATTACACTTTTGAAGGCTTTTGGAGGTCTTTACAAGATGACATCTATTGTTGCACTGATCTGATGTTTTACAGTAGCAACATTGACAACAGCAGTATTCAAAGAAGAATTCACTATCAAGTAATGACACTTTTGCATGAGGTTGTGAAATGAGTTAAGACATGGAAATTGTTGCATAGAATTCCAGTTTGCAAATAACCCCTTCAGATCTTGGCTTGTAACTTCAATAATATGCTTTTGTTTGTAATTGGGCAACCACCAAAATCAAGGGCTACCCACACAATTTTGGGGTTGGGTACTTAAATGCTGATAGTTGTACACCACAAGAATTCTTCACTTGCATTAGTCACAACCAGTGTGTTAGCTGGTTCTCGGTTCCCAGATGGGTCTGGGTTGGTTGATTCCGGGTTCTTGGATGGGTCTGATTAAAACCTGGCCTGGTGGTTCTATATGGGAGAAGACGCACCATAAGATCCACTCCAGGTCAAGCAGGTATCCCTATGACCCAGATCCAGATCACGAAAAGACAAGGTCAGCTAGATTCACCTTGAACCCAGAACTGATGAGTCTTATAAACATGGAACCATCAAACTTGGCCCAAAACCAATGGGTTTTACTTTCTAAGAATATTAACTATACCCAGAACTGGAGGATCTTCCTTCTTACAAAATTACTAAACCCAAACTTGATGGTTCCTTTAAAAACCAAAGAACCAGCCAACTTTAGTCTCAACAAACAAGGCAAGGCAAAATTGAGTACATATCGCATAATGATACTGGCTTCTCAAGGCCAGGTCTACTGCCATGACATGCCCGTTGTTAATCAACCACTACCAACCTGGATGCATGGTGTAACCAAAAAAGAGAGGAGGGTGGTTTTATCCCCCTCTGATCCATCCAACACTCAATCAGCCTTCTCTGTTCAGACTCATATTCTACTGGGGTTTGCAAATGGTATATGGCTCACCATACTTCAATCCAAAGCAGACAACAGAAGTTCAACCCCTTCCCATGCATCCTCACTTGGGTGGCAGACTACAAACCTATACTCAATCCTCTTACCAACAGACATATGTTACTCACACGACTAGGTGATGCACTTTCATGACAAACAAACTCATATTCCTAGAATCAGACAGTCATCCACCACTGACAACAGGCACTTGATTCACAACCATACACACCCATGTGAATCAGGGCAGACACCATGCTCATGCAGCAGAAATTTTTGCATTAGATGTCTCAAACCCTCACACAGTCACATGTCATGATCCAAACTGTTCTCACTAGAACCGAATACAGCACCTTCCCCTTTGCACACAACAATAAAAGCAACACAGACAGGGCTGTAGTCTCTTCTTGCTCCACCATGCATCAAATCAAGGTCCCTCAATCTGCTGCCTCAGATCTGCATTGCAAAAGTCAGTTAATAAAAAATCTCATCCTGCTACTCATCATTGCACTGCTCATCAAACCCACTGCATTTCCACTCAATACTCAAACAAACACTTATCAACATGCATGATGCTCCCACTCAAAACAATGAAACAATGTTCAAACAACAGATGCACCAAATCTCTCTCACAGCCAAAGGGTGTTGGTTCCACTTATTATAATCTTCATACAATCCTCATACCAAAATCTACATGTCTTTTGATCATCTATTTGACCACAAGTAGCTCCCATAAATTTAGCTGATCCTCCATATCCTGATCTCTACTCATGTGCAATCCCTATCAGTCCAAATCACCAGTCTGACTTCCATCCAACCCCACTTTGCAGTTACACTGGATCCTTGGACAAGAGCAAGGAAATCATATGATTATCATAATCTGCCCACAGATGCAACAACTGTAAGCATAACTAATGAACTAAATCACGGATCTTGTTGAGGACAACAGGTCAAAGTGACCACCCACAAAACTCAACTTGAGAAGCCCTACCAAAAGCACTGCTTCTGGAAGAATTGGGTTTTAGGATTGAACCAAAATCCTCTTGAAACCACTGGCAAAATGAAAGTTGTATTGAGGAAAATCATGGTAGGTAGGAATCTGAGCAGCTAGCTATCTATCAAAATTGGTTAATGGTTGCAGGAAACTAAAGAAAACCCTAACTAAGGTTTAGGGTTTTTGGTGGTGCAGGTGGGTTGCTATTACTAGTCTTGCACCTTTTGCAGTCCCAGTTTCTGCGAGGTTGGGAAAAATATGGGGCCATTCAAGCTCATACCTAACTGGAAAACCACAAAATTGGTGGGCCAGTTCTATGCTCAAGAATTGCAGTCCTGCTATGCACCTGCCTCATGCCATGCACATGGGTACTCATTATGCAATACATATTGATTGGGTGGTGGTTGGATCCAATCAGCTTCACAAAGCTACATGCATGCCATGCCATGCCCAAGGATTACCCGAAGTAAACATAAAATCAAAAGGATGTTCTATTTTACTTGATTTTTTTTCTGACCTCCACCTTCTTCAAAGAATTTCTTTCATGTGGAAAAATGACCCAAATTAAATGAGAAAATGGCACAATTTTGCTGGATTTTGAAATACAACTCACCAGATTTCTTTAATGGGTTCCACTAGGTAGCCAATAATAGAGAAGGATGCTAAATATTTGTCCTTTTTTCCCTTTCAATAGTTTGTGATTCCCATTGCCGAAAAGCACACAAGGTGAAGCTAGGTAATCAAAGAATCTCTTTTAAATGATGGGTGACATTTAGGGTATCTCATCAAAGTGAAGAAAACAGCAATAAAAACAAGTCATAAATTTATACAAGTGTTTCAAAAGAAAGAGTAACAACAAGGGGTCATAAAAGGTTGCAACCCAATAATGTGAACTCAACACGAGAGCCCCAGTTGTTTATGTTGAGAAATAAACATCAAAATTAATGTTGTGTGTTTTATCTCGAATGTATGTGTGCATCATGAAATCCAATAAGAACCTTAAGACAAATTGAAGAAATTCTCTGAAATTTCTGTTTACACATTCAAACACTACTGAATCAAAATCCAACCTGCTCACTTCTATTTTTGAAATCGCCTTCTCTTGCTCAAACTTAGTAGCTAATGAAAATGTTGATTTCAAAGTGTCAAATAACAACTAATAACTTCACCTTCGATTGATAACACAATGTGCACTTGATACACAATGGACATGGTGCAAGAAATTGTAAAAATAAAAATCCATGTTTTGACATCTAGCATGTGATTTTGTAACTCTATTTCAAGTTGCCAATTGAAGCATAAATGAATGGCTTGTGCGTATCACAAAGCTTCCTAAACATTCGTAATGTCATGCATTATTTTTCAACAATAGTACCAATTGTTGAATGAATGAAAGTTATTTGCTATATATAAATAACAAAAAAAACTTTCCAACACAAAAACCTACTTTGAACAAGTTTACAACAAAATTTCATACCAAGACTTCAAACATCTAGGATGCTAGGTTTATCGAAAGTGCTAAATTGTGAAAACAAAGAGTCAAAGCTCATTAGTCTCAAGTCTTGATAATGCACAAACTTGATAGGTGGCCCAACACATTCAAATGGAAAAATGAGATTGGAAGCAAAATTTGGAATTCCACCATTGATTTTTTTTCACATGTCCTATTTGTTTCAAGATTAAGACCAAATTTCATGTGCTCACAAAATTGTAGACACAAGAAAAATATGGAGGAATACAAACTCTAACCAATAATTAATCTTCAAGTTTTCTATTTTTTACTAAAAAAAAAGGAGATAAAATTAAAAAATATTTGATGAAAATAAAATTATTTGCCCAAAAAAAAAAAAACAAACCCTAGGAACACAACTTTGGGTTTCACTAAGGACAACAATTCAAATGCAGGATGGGATTGTGCCAAAAGGAAATAATAAGGAAAAAAACTGAAATTTCTTCTTAACCTAAGGTGATTTGAGTTTTTTCTTGTCTTTTTTGTTTTACTTCTATATGCATTTATTTAGGGACTTAACTATGCTACACCTTACCTAAGGGAAGACTTAGGGGATTATCCCATAGGTAGTTAGATAAGTAAATAGTCCATAGATAAGTACGTAGCATCTAAGTAGATAGGGAAGTACATTGGGATTTATTTTGAATTTTCAGCAACAGAAATCACTTAAAAATCAATATCTCCCACATTCTGAATCCAAATCTTACCAAATAAATTCCATAAAAATCCTGCTGAACAAGATCTTTCCCTCAACACCAAAGGCACATTCCAATTCCTCCGAAATTTTAAGCTACAATTTAGCGAAAAAATCATCCGATATTCAAGAACTTTTGCACCACCAGTCCACACAAGTCCAAACATCATGGAACCAAGCCCATGCACCCGTCCTTGTCAAAAGCTTTCCAAAGACACCAAGAACATGATGTGAAGTATCCTGGTTTCGTGAATCTCATAACTACAAAACAAAACAAACTACCTTCCTTCATAGACAGATGTAGTGTGCAATTTGATGATGGCAGACAACTCCTCCTGAGTCAACCAAAAAAGAAGTGGCCTAACCTAACCTGACCCCTCCCTCTTCTTTCACTCAGTGCTGCAGAACTGCAGTACAGAGACTCCACAAATTATGTGACACTAAAAAAGTTACATGCAACTTTGGAAGTCAGCCTCCCTCCCTCATGAAAGAAGCAGCCATCATGATAATTACATAATTATAATCACTTGTTTTTCTCCTCCCCTTCAAGGATCCATGTGATGAAACCCTAGCAAACACCCTAAAACAAAGCACCCAACAAAGCCAAAAAAAAAAGAAAAAAAACAAAACAAAGAGAGAGGACCCAAGTTCAAGTTCAAGCCCAGAATGACAAAACCCCAAAGTGGGTCATTAAAGGTGCGTTCACACTTGGTGTTAGGGACTCTAATGTTGAGTTCCTTTAATGCCATACTAGTCATTTAAGACTTAAACTTACTTATTGTGAAGATTTTATGTTAAACTAACATTCACTAGCTATCACCCATTTGACATTTGATGCCACCTAGGATGCCACCTAGATTTTCAATTAACATTGATTTGACATCAAGTGTGAATGCACCATAAGGAGCAAAGGAACAAATCATTTTCCAAAGCTCCCCCCCGCCCCCCAATGGGAACATGTGCTTTTAGTTTAAGCCAAAATATACTTAACTAGGGTTGGGTCCCATGATCAATCTCTAGACTCTCGTGCTTCTCTCTCCTCACTCCTCACCAGCCCATTTTTTTCCATTTTGGTGATGGAGCACTAGTGGCCGGTGTTTTTTTTCCGTCGAATTTTTGCCAAATTTGGACCTGAAAGATACGGTTTCCACCTACACAAAGGATTTTTCATGGGAAAAAAAAGGGGGCTCAAATTCGGCAGATTTCAAATTAAAAAAATTCCAAATCACCAGAGTCCTATGATAACTTCCAGAAGGTAGCCAAGAATATAGAAAGATGTTAATTTTATTTTCCTACCTTTATATCTATTATGTAGCCAAATTATTATTTGGCTAAATATTTTCTGCATGATCGTCACTTTGGCTACATCACAAAATCCTTTAAAAAAAACCCTGCTAGTGACAATGAGGAGTATAAATCCTTTTTGGGTTTAAGGTTTAAAGTTTAGGGTTTAGGATTTAACATTGATGATGACAAGTTATGGGTTTAGGGTTTAAAGTTTAGGGTTTAAGATTTAACATTGATGATGACAAGTTAGTGAAAAAACTCTCAAAACCGTAAAACAATTTGGGTTGTGATAAAATTTGAGAACATATTTTCAAGAATCTGTGAAAGAATAGTCACCTTTTAACTTTTTTTGAGTTTAGGGTTTTGCCAGGGAAAAAGAAAGGCTGCTCCTCACCCACTCACAAGCGCCTCATCATTGCACAATGGCTATGGCAAGTTCAAACCAACAACAACAACAACAGTTAGAAATTGAAAATGTTTCATGGAGTTCCCAAAAACTGAACTCAACCATTCACCAATGTGGGTTTCCCTACCATACCATACCATATGCTCTCGAGCTAGTAAAGTAGTCCATTCATGGATGTATGAATTACCATCGACCTTTAATCTATGACATTTCTGTACCAAAAAATAATGTTGGAACTGGTATCATTCCATTGAAAAATCACTGAAAATTTTGCAGTGTTAAAAAGCTTTGTAGTCCTTGAAGATGATTAAGTCATGTAGGTAGGTGGTGGAATTGATTTGCTTGTACGGTGTATATAACTTGTCTCCCCTTACCATGTGTAAACTCAAGGAGAATAAATATTAAAAATATGGTGTGTTCTTAAACCACATTCAAGAATGCTGATCTTCTTGGCCACTCATGAATGTTCTTTTTACGAAGCATTCATTCGAATTCATTCGACTACGGTGTGAAGTTGACATGGCATGTGTACCAAACCCTAAGAAAAGGTCCTAAACCTTTGCAAAATTTGGTGTGCACAAAAGAAGCCTTCCCACATTAAGTAGCACAAATAAATAGAGTTGATGTATGTAGTAGTTTCATCCCGTAACATCATACTAGTCTTTGGAATAGATGGATGATATAGAAAAAACATCGCCTTTGAACTTTTTTTGTGGATGTAATCCTCTAAAAACGCTTCATGCAATTGGGATTGGAAATCAATTTGGACTGAAAGAAAAGTGACAAGAAAGAAAGAAAGAAAATCACCCCTTTAAAAGAAGGTTGAATTCTATGGCTATTAGACACAAGAGAAAATTTTCATAATTTTTCTTAAGTATTTATTATCTACCTAGTATATATTAAGGAAAATAATTTGTTTGTTTGTTTGTTTGTTTGTCACATTGAGATCTCTCAAACCACAATGCCTCCCACTATGCTCTTGGCAAGTTTGAAAGCCCTCAATGTGTAGGGGTGCATTGAGGGAGTTTTCTAATGTTTAGACCTATGATGATGCGAGATTTATTGAATATTGAATTATTTTGTCATTTGAAAGTTCAATAAAATCTAAAATAAAATAAAATAAAATAAGAAAAATAAAGGTATGCTCTTTGTATTGCTGGAAAGTGCTCAATGAGTAGCAAGCATCATTGAGTAGCATTCTCTGAAGGAAGGTGGTGGTTTCATAATTTATTGAAATTATTGAATTGATATTGAAAATTTGAAAATTTGAAAATTATTGAATTGATATTAAAATTTTGAAGGAGATATTGAAAATTCAATAAAAATTCAAATTTCAAAAAACTTTAGTTGGGTAACTAATTCACACTTGGACCAAATGGCACAGGCGACAAGGGCTAGTTATCATTATGATTTCAAAAAAAGCTTACAAAGAAGAAAATAAGAACCCTCAAAACACACAAAAAAAAGGTGAATAAAACTCTGTTCATGCTAAACAAGGTTTGTTGTACTGAAGTAGATTCTAACAAACAAAAAGAAACAACTACAGAAAATAAAATCTCCTGCAAAAGAAAACTGACACAAAAATAAGATACAAAAAGAAAGAAAAACTAAAGTACCTAGTAAGAGGTGTCAATGCAATGCCACCACAAAATGCTTTCAAAGTTGCTGTTGAAGTTTTCAAAGAAAAAAGGGGAGAGAGAGAGAGAGAGGAGAAGAACCTTGCAAACAAGGTTCATTGGACTCAACCACTCATGTTGTGCAGAGTCAGCTTCACCCTTTCCTTTCCTGCCATCACCTTTACTCTTGAATGATATTCGGTGCCACTGTCCACAGAAAAGCATTAAAATATGAACTCCGGGAAGCAGCAATAAATTGTTCTCGACATCAATCCTAGACTAGTAATTGCACCCTAGAATTGAACACTAGAATCCATCTTACACAATCCCCTTTTTTCACAATTGTTTTTATGGTCTATGAGTTTAGGGTTTAAGGTTTTAGGGTTTTTGTGAACTTGTCTTTAGAATCATTTCATAAGGATTACGGTTTAGTATTCCAGGAGTATTACTGGGGATGCATTGTCTTTGATACCTTCCAAGTCCTGTTGAGGTTTGATTTGTGGGTTTCATGGGCATTGTACCAATAATGTCTCTTGGACCTTAAAGTCTAAGTTTTTGGGGTTTGATGATGAGGCCCATTACTCCAAATCCTTTTTATGTCTTGGGTCTTAAGATTTCAGGGGTTAATAGGATCCGCACCCCAAATTCTTTGAGAGTTTAGGCTTTTGGATGTTGAGATTTTGTTGGAACTATTCTCCTACACCCTTGAGGTTTGGGATTTAATAGCTTCCATCTCCCAAGTCAAACTTCAACAGCTTTGGAGTTAAGGTTTCAAGGGAAACTTTTAATCCTTGGACGTTTAGGGTTTAAGTTTCTAGGGTATAATGGGAACCCATTTCCACAATCCTCTTTTGAGAGCCTTGGGGTCAAGATTTTAAAGGTCTAATTTGAACCCATCTCCACACTCGTGGTTGAGAGCTTTGGGGTCAAAGAGTTTTGCATTTTATGGGTTCACCATTGTCCCAACAACATGGGACTTTTAGGGTTTAAGATTACAAGGCTAAAATGGGACACTTACGGGGTTTAATGGGACCCATTATCTGAGCCAGATACGGGTTTTAGGGTGTAAGATTTCAAGCCTTAAAATCTCCATCTTAAACATGGTCCATTTTCTGAATCCTGTTAGGGTTTAATGGGATCCACTTTGCCCCCATCCTTTGGTTCTTTAGAGAACGATGTTGTCACATACATAGGTATTCACGAGGCGTTTAGGGTTTTAGGGTTTACTACTGAATGTACGTATAAAAATACGTATAGTATGTATCTACACGCGGCCTCGACTAACCGTAGTGGGACTGGTACTGTACGCAGTGTGTCCGCTGCAGCAGCTTCCTTCCTCGTCTCGCAGTGCTGTCGCGCTCGAAGAGCAGCTCGCTCGCTTTCCCTCCCCAGGATCCACACAATCAAGCTTGCAATCGTGAGCGCCGCAGACCAGCACCGCCATGAATTGATCGGAGCTTTGATTTGAGACTGAAAGGTCATGTGCAGGATCATTCAGGACCAGTTGCATTCTTGAGTTTAGCTTGAACGTAGGCCGGACTCCGGAGGAGGCTGTTCCTGCGCCGGAGAGTACCCAAATGGGCTCGACTTCGTTAGCAGTGTTTTTGGTAGTAGTAGTTGTGGTTTTGAATTTGATGACGACTGGGTGTTGTATCGGTGAACCAATTCCTTTGAGACGGAGCCTTGAAGCACAGCTGCATGCAGTGGTTTCATCTAGTCATGTGCAGAGCGTTGCCGAGTCTCTAGTGCCAGCTGCTGCAGAGGATCATGAGGCCACGTCCCGGAGCAAGCAAGAAGAAGTATCTGAAAAGGTACTACTTACTACACATTGCCACAATCTCTGCAGCTCAATCTTGGAATGGCTTTTGGAAGAAAGAATCTATCTGAATGCAAAGCTGGATTCACAATCACATTATAGAAAAATGAATTGTTGCAGGAAGAGTACTTGTCGTCGACAGAGATCCAACCTAATCACATGAATGTCATGCTTCTCCGCTTTCTTGTGCAGGTCTTGAGAGCACAGTTGATACACAGAGACCATCCAAAGTCACCATTGTCTACAGCAACAAGCTCGACGCATTCTTCCGAAAGGGTAGCGGCGGCAGTGAGAAGGAGCTTGGCTCGTCACGAGTACCTCTCTGATGCTGATAATGCTGCTGCACGTCGTCGTCGAGGACTGATTTCCACTACTGTGGATTTCCAGAGCCCGGTGACGAAGGACTTGGGCGAGTACACCATGACACTGTCCGTCGGCACACCTCCCCAGCAATACAGCTTCATCGTGGACACAGGAAGCGACTTGGTGTGGCTGAATTGCGCGCCGTGCGCACCATGCATCAACCAGTCTAATGGCTACCCATTTGATCCCAGCTCCTCGTCTTCCTTCTCCGATGCATTGTGCACAGACGCCGCCTGTCTGGTACACAATCCCGGATGCTGATTATCCTACTAGTTGAAGATATGTAATATGTGCCGTTACCTAGTGTCAAATTACAACTGTTCTGTACTATCCGCCACAAGAAACATCACATATTGTACATGCAACGTTTGTCTTTGGGTGTGCGCCGCGATCTTCCTCAGTCTGGAATCATTGTTGTGGAGATTGTGCTAGGTCGCGAGTTGCAAGTGTTTGATGGGGTTTTCTTTGGGGGGGGGGGGGGGGGGGAGGGTTGT
>Ga0116229_10007358_pt1 | contig 17459 bp, 23 predicted proteins | sample S1TSphgellanicum_3_FD_87313 | JGI IMG/M metagenome (GOLD analysis project Ga0116229, IMG submission 87313) | Host-associated microbial communities from peat moss isolated from Minnesota, USA - S1T2_Fc - Sphagnum magellanicum MG | ecosystem: Host-associated > Plants > Peat moss > Unclassified... | reverse complement strand
CCCCCCCCCCCCCCCCCAAAAAAAAAAAACCAAGGAAAAAAGAGAAAATGAATGAAAAAAAAAGAAAGAGAACCTCGTAGGGGTATTGGTAATGCCCTAGGAATGGGGGCGTTCGCCAAAACAAGCACTCGCCCAAGCCGGAGCCAAGGTGGGGGACACTTATTTCAGGAACACCCCACCCAAGAGGGTTATTACCTGGCATAAACACCTATGAGAATTTTTTTTTTGAAAAAAATAAAAATCCTTGATATCTAATGTGTACCACGAGAATTAAATTTAAAAAAAATAGAGGACGAGGTGCAAAATGCATACCAATACGAGGTGCAAATGAATATTTTATATAATAATAATAATAACAATAATTTGCAAATGAAAAATTTCACTTTGTAAAGATTATATAACCTCCAAATACACTTAATTTTTTAAAAATATTTTTATATGGGGTTGGTTGGTTTCTTGTAAATTTGGTGTTTGAATGAAAGAAATAAGAAAAGAGCTAGGTAGGTACGTAGGTAGGTAGGTAAGAAGTAGTTTGGTAGCTCGCTTATGACACCAAATTAGTCAGTCCATGAGCGTGTGGGTGTATAGTAGGTACGTAGGTACCCACCCTCCTCATGACAGCAAGCCAGCCAGCCAGCCAATGAGCAACCAAATTGGCAGCGTTGCAGCAGCCCCAGCCAAATGGTTGCTTTGTTTCTTTCTTTCTTTGTCTGTTTGTTGTTCCGCCAAACCACAATTTCAAACTGAAGGGGGACGACGACGTAAGTGGGGTTTGTTGGTGCCAGAGCCAAGAAAACACTGTGTCTGTCAACTTCAAAAAATTTCACTTCACGTAGGAAGAAAACAAGAAGAAGCAGAAGAAGAAACAACAGAAGCGCCTAAGCTACACACACAACAATAACAACAACACTACCATACTGCTCAGGACTCTAACAATCACGCTGCTGCTGCTGCTGTTGTTGTTGTTGTTGTTATTTTTCTTGAAAGGATTTTAGCAGCGTATTTAGCAAATGCCAAACAAATTGTCAGTGTTCTTCTATTGATCTTAGAATCATCCAAGAAGGAGGAGGAGAAGTTGGGGGAGGAGGGAGAAGAACTTGGAGGAGTTGGTGAGTAGTTGTGTGGGGGGGGGGGTTTGAGGTGTGCTGGTTTGTTTGTTTGTTTGTTTGTTTGTTTGTATTTTATTTTTTGGGCTTTTGGGTTGGTTGTTTGGGGATTTGGTTTTTTTTTTTTTTTGGGTTTGTGGTGGGGCCGGCAGTAGCTCGGATGATGGTGGTGGAGGTGATTTCGGCTCGAGGTCTGATGCCCAAGGATGGACAAGGCTCCTCCAATGCTTATTGTGTGGTGAGAGTGCAAACTTGGGGAGCTCATTTCATATGGCTCTCTGGTCTTTTTGCTTTAGCTCCGCACTTGCTTCAGCGACGTACGTGTTTTGGGTTTAGTTCGTTCGTTGTATTGAGACTCAGGAGTATCCATTGGCGCATCAGTTTTTCTTTCGTCGGAAAGAAAGAAATAGTTGCGTCCTTGTTTGGAAAAAATACAAACTTCGATGGAGAGAGAGCGAGAGAGAGAGAATGGCATCACAAAAAAATCCGCTGAACCCAAAGAGGAGGAGAAGAAGAAGAAGAAATCAAAACGAAGTTTTTTTTTTTTTTTGGGTTGTAGTTTTGTCGTGTCCTTATTGCAATGGACAATGTTTGTTGCAGCTGGACTATGACGGCCAGCGGAAGAGGACAAAGGTCAAGACCAAAGACCTGGACCCAACTTGGAATGAGAAGGTGAGAGCTCTCTTTCTCAAGTTCTTACTACTGAGCTTCTGAAAATTTCCTCTCAGTTTGACTGACTGACTGACACCCATCCACCCGAGTCCCACACTCTTCCAATGATCTTATGAAGCTCCTGAGCAGTACAAGACGAGGAAGAGGAAGAGGAGGAGGAGGAGGAGAATACTGCACCAGCTGAGCTACAAGAGTTTCATCAACTTTGATGGCAATTCTGAAGGACACCAAAGACAGGAGGTGGTTCTATTGGAAATTGACTGAAATCCAAAGCTTCTCAATCTTTGGTTGGTTGTTTGGTTGGTTGCTGTGTGCAGTTTGAATTTGTTGTCCCTGAAGCTTCCATGTTGCCAGGGGACTTGGAGATCAATATTCAGAATGAGAGGAATAGTGGCACTGGCAGAAGAAGCAGTTTTCTAGGAAGAGTAGTTGTCCCCATGAGCAGCATTCCCAATCAACCAGAGGCAGTGAGATGGTATCCTTTGCAGAAACGAGGTCTGTTCTCACACATCAAAGGTGACCTAGGGTAAGTGAATGAGCACAAGCTTTTCTGATCATCTTCCTCTTTGCTTCTTTCACTACCTCTTCTCTTGGTTGGTTGTTCTTCCCCCTTTCAGACTGCCCCCCCTCCCAAAAACACTAATAACAACAAGTGCAAATTGCAAATTGCAGATTTCAAAAAATCCTTGCTTGCTACAGACATAACCATTCTTGTGTTGCAGACTCAGGGCATGGATTACAGTAGATCAACAAGGATCCTCAAAGGCCAAGGATGAGAAGAGAGATGAAAAACGAGAAGGAAAGGAGGGAGGAGGACAAGCAGGGGCACAAGAGGGAGGAGGAGCTGAAAAGCCCACAAAAGGTGACTACAATGAAGAGCTTGATGAAAAACCAACCAAGGAACACAAGAAGGAAGCAAAGGCAGACAAGCAACCGGAACCTCCTCCAAGACCCAACCTCATGACTGTTCCGGAAGCTGACTTCACAGTCAAGGAAACAAATCCTGATTTGGGGAAAGCAGTGGACTACAAACAACATTATGATCTTGTCGAGCAGATGAGCTATCTGTTTGTCCGTGTGGTCAGAGCACGAGGTCTTATGGGAAAGGATGAAGGTGTAAAGAGTGATCCCGTAAGTATATGTGTTTTTTTTTCTTTCTGAGCTTGAAGTGGTATTCTAGCTCATAACCATTCCGTCACACACACATATGTATACAATATACATCAGATCCAATCCTTCTCTGTTTTAGCAAACTATGATGATTCAGAAACCATTGCTTTCAAATGAAACGGCTTCTATGAGATAATTCCTCAGGGGATTTTTGTTGTTGTTTGTTATCAAACTGTTAGAGAATAACTGACAGATGGGTTGTTGGTGTTTGTTTGTGGGGCATGTGTTTTGTGGCAACAACAGTATGTGAGGTTGACAGTGGGAGCTGTAAAAACAGAGAGCAAAATCATCAAGAATGAACTCCACCCAGAGTGGAATCAGATCTTTGCTGTGGGTAAAGATAAAATTCAAGGAGGAACTCTCGAGCTCTCTGTATGGGACGCAGTAAGTAACACAACTCTCTCTCTCTACAAAATTGCTCTCTTGTTGCATTCATTGCCCAATGCATTCTCAAGAGGATGTATATAAATCTTTGATAGAAAGTTCTCAAGTGCACCAGCAACAATTATTATTATTAATGCAGGTTGTTGTTGATGATGATGATGATGTTGATGTTGGTGAACCAGGACAAGACATCGAAAGATGATTTTCTAGGTGGTTGTATGTTTGATTTGGCTGAGGTCCCACAACGAAAACCCCCTGAAAGTCCACTCATCCCACAGTGGTATCGGTTGGAATCCAAAACCGGAAAGGGTAGAGTTCAAGGTAAAAAAAACCCTGGGATTCTTTATTTTCTTTTTGGGGTTTTTTTCTGAAGTTCCTGGACCTTTTGCATGACCAGCAGCAAAACATACACTCAAATCAAAGTATAAAGATTCAAACTGCAGAAGATTAGAGCTTCGTAAAACCTCTTTGGGAAGTACCTACCCTTTTGGATCTGCAGAGTCTTGCTGTACTCATGAAAAATGTTTTTTGGCTCGCTTGGAGTATTCCCTCCAGGAGAGATTATGGTAGCAATCTGGTGGGGTACTCAAGCGGATGAGACGTTTCCTGAGGCATGGCAATCTGATACTGGTGCCCATGCGCTGTTTCGGTCCAAGGTTTACTTGTCACCAAAGCTCTGGTATTTGCGAGTGAACATCATTGAAGCCCAGGATCTGACTGCAAATGACAAGGGCCGATTACTAGAGCCAGTTGCGTATCTCAATAACCATCTATCACCATTCTTAAAATCTTTCATGAGTTTTTTTTAAAAAAATTTCTTTGTATGATATGATAGTCTCTTGATGGAAAGGTTTGAGGAAAAACAATTTCTCCATAGAACAAATGCTGCCATCGTTTCTTTTGGGTCATGTCATTTTGCCATTTGTTTTCAAGGTCAGACAATGGTAGCCTGGGGAAAAGAAGAAGATGATCTAAGTCATAATTTTCTGCATTCTAACTTGGTTGTTGGATGTTGGGTTTTTCTTTTTCTTTTTCCTTTTTACAGTACATCAGGGCACATGTGGGTCCTTACCAAATGCTGCGCTCAAGAATAGCGTCAGTCAGGAGTGCAAGTCCATTTTGGAATGAAGACTTGCTGTTTGTTGCAGCAGAGCCATTTGATGATCTGTTGCACCTGATTGTCCAAGACAGAGTTGGTAACAAAGTGAGTAAACAAACAAAGAACCCGCAACAATAATAACAACAATCGTGTCTTTCAATATCTATCTTCAAAAACCATTGTGCATTTTCAATGCTATCTTCAATTCCAGCAATGCTTAGATGGGATTTGAAGATGTCTTGCAGGAGGAGATTTTGGGACAAATCCGGATTCCTCTCAGGAGTATAGAGCGCCGCATTGATGGTCGCCCAGTAGCATCAAGGTGATGGGCTCTATTTATGTGGCTAATAGTGTAATGTGCATAATATGTGTTGCTTTCTAAGTTTGGCTTGCATGGAATCCATGTCAGTGTTGTAGGTGTGCTGCCTATTACCCCCTTGGAATGAGAGTACTACTGTCAGTGCTCAAATTGTTTTGTGGGTTTTGGAGAATATATTATTAGGTGGTATATTTTGGAGAAGGACGGTGGTGGAAAAGGAGGAGGAGGATTTCTGGGGCGAATTCATTTGCGACTTTCGTTTGATGGAGGCTACCATGTAATGGATGAATCAGCTAACTATATAAGTTGCACCCGTCCCACAGCAAAGCAGCTGTGGAAACCTCCAGTTGGTGTTCTGGAGCTGGGTATCCATGGTGCCAACAACCTACTTCCCATGAAGACGACCCGAGATAATCGTGGAAGCACAGATGCTTACTGCATTGTAAAATATGGACCAAAGTGGATCCGAACGAGAACCATCTTTGAGAGCTTCAATCCTCGCTGGAATGAGCAATATACATGGGAGGTCTTTGATCCTTGTACTGTTGTCACAATCGGTGTGTTTGACAACCGGTTAGTCCTTATTTCTTATGTCCTTTCTCATCCCATTCCACATTCTTTCTGTGAAAGATGTGATCCAATGCAGCTCAATATATACTTTGTCGCCAAAGTAGAAAGATCTAGTCTATGAACTGTAAGTTTCTGATGAAATTCGTGACTTGAATAATGTAGCCATGCACATGCTCTTCCTGGGGACAAGATGGCCACTGCAAAGGATCTTCCGATTGGGAAAGTTCGGATTCGCCTTTCAACACTGGAGAGTGATCGTGTGTATACCAGCTCATACCCATTGCTGGTTGTCACACCGCATGGAATAAAGAAAATGGGGGAACTAGAACTGGCAGTGCGGCTGTCATGTGCCTCCACCCTCAACTTGATGCATGCTTACCTCCAACCACAGTTACCACGCATGCATTTCTTTTATCCTTTGGATCCAAAGCATTTGGAAATCCTGCGAGTTGCAGCCATGAACATTGTTGCCCTCCATCTGATGCGAGCAGAACCTCCGATGAGGCAAGAAGTGGTCCAGTTTATGCTTGACACAGAAGCTGAGCGCTGGAGCATGCGGAGGAGCAAAGCCAACTATTACCGCATCATGGTAATAACATTTTTTAAAAACCTATAAAATTTATCTAATCTCCAGAATGAATTTTGGGGAAGTTGCTGCCATTTGCAGACTTAAATTGTTCTAGAGACAAACTGACACAAGATTGAATTATGGGATGAGCTTCGTCATTCCTGACATTGGCTCTATCTCTTAAGTCTTTTGGTTTTTCTGTGTGTCTGTGTGCAGGCTGTGCTTGGTGGTGTGTTGGCTGTGATGAACTGGTTTTCAGGTATTTGTAGCTGGAAAAGTCCAGTGACAACAGTGCTTGTTCACATCCTGCTTTTAATACTTGTATGGTACCCAGAGCTTCTGTTACCCACAGTCTTCCTTTACATGTTTCTGATTGGCACCTGGAACTACCGCTTCCGATCTCGAACACCTCCTTTCATGGATGCTAAACTCTCGCAAGGGGAACATATTGGTGATCTTGATGAGCTGGAAGAGGAGTTCAATGTTGTCCCTGCTAACCGTGCCCAAGAGGTTCATCTCTCTCTCTCTCCCTCTCTCTGTGTGCTTCAACAACAAGAACAACCACCCAAGTTAAAAAAAAATGTACTCTCTCTGTGTGCTGCAAACAACAAGCACAACCCAAGTAAAAAAAAAACGTGGGTTTTGTGAATGCTTTTCTGATGTAAACTTCTTAAACAAATTTTGCAAATTTTTGTGTTTCCGTTTCTTGAAGAAGAAAAATCAAAGTCAGAAAACAACAATCCATCTCTTTTCAAACGTGTTGCAGGTGCTGAAGCACAGGTACGAGAGGTTGCGAGGTGTTGCTGGTCGAATTCAAAATGCACTTGGTGAACTTGCCACCATGGGAGAACGGGTGCATTCTCTTCTTAATTGGCGAGATCCCAGGTAATGATTTTTTTTTCCTTTCTATTCTCCATTCTCAAATGGGTTGTTGTATAGCAGATGGGTGAAATCCTTTTGGAATTACCACTGCTGCTTTTTTTTTCTTTTGATCCAAAGTCTTTCAAGAATCCTCACATCCTCATCTCATCAATCTGTGGTACAATACAACAATTTATTATTTGATTTGATTTGTGTTTGCTTGTTTTGGGTTATGGGTTTAACAGGGCGACTGCAATCTTCATAACCTTCTGCTTGGTGACTGCAATTCTTCTGTATGTGACACCTTTCCAAGTGGTGGCAATTCTATTGGGCGTGTATATATTACGACATCCTCGGTTTCGTGATCCTTTGCCTGCTGTGCCATATAATTTCTTCAAGCGTTTGCCATCACAATCAGACCGCATCTTATAACCTACCATTTTTCTTGTTGCTCCTAACATGGGATGTTTCACATACTTGCTATGTAGAGTTAGGACACAGAGCACACAGAAAATAGCCAAATTTTTTTGTTGTTCCCCCAAACATGGCTGTTTTCAACAATGCTAAAATTTTTGTATGTACGATCTTTTTGTTCAGTTGAGGAATTTTGGCACCACAGAAAAAAAAGGTGAGGAGTAGTTAGTTGTTGGGTCATGTTCTTTTTGGACCAACATTATATACACACACACTTTTATAGACATAACATTTTGAAATTTTCTCAAGGCAGGTACTTAGTATAAGAACAACATTCATGAGATGCACATCTTGTTACATGCAATGCAATGCAATGCCACAAGAAAGAGACTTGTTTCAGTGAGGTTTATCAAATGGGTTTTATGTTGCATGAAATGTTCCAATGTTGCAGAAATCGTATAGTCTTTGATCATTGAAGCATAACAGCGCATGCCCTCATCCACCAAACCTGCATGGCTACAAGCTGACAGAAGACAAACAAAAGTGATATAATTTTGGCTATTTTGCAGATTATAATTTTGGCTATTGGTGAAATATTTGAGTTTCCATAATTCTTCTTCTTCTTTTTGCCTTCTTCTTAAGATAACTTTTTTTAATGTAAATAATGGCAAATTGCCATCATCATAGATGTGAATGATAGTAGAAAAAATATTAAAATTTAATATTAATCAAATTGTTAGTAAACATTTTAACATAATCAATGTGAATGGGAATTTTTTAAAAATAATTTAATATAATTAAATAATTTCTAATAGATTATTATAATATGATATAAATATTTTATTAAAATTTTAATAATTTCCTTTGCATGAAAAGAGGGTTAAAATAAAAGGGTTGTCTTCAATCATAGACCTCTCCAATAATCATGAATAATGATTTTTTATTTTTTAAAATCAAAAGGTGTATACTTCAGACTCCAGAGGCCCCTTTTATTTTATTTTATTTTTTGTTTTTAAAAAAAGGGGGAAATAATAGAAATCAAACTACCTATGAACTATATAGAATGATTGCTTTTTCAGTGCCATCATTTCTCATCCATGATATCTTTAGCTTCATCCCTATCTTTCATCCTCCGTCTGTTCATCCACCAAGGGAGTTCGTCGTCGTCGTCGTCGTCGTCGTCTCCCTGCAGCTTCTCTGCACGCCTGCGATTCCTTCTTTCTTGTTGTAAGGTTTGCTTCGCTCTCCGCGTCGCAGCAATCGCTTTGATTTTTAGGCCTTTTGTTCGCGTTTTCCGTCAAACAGTGCATCTGGCAGAGCCACTAATATTTTGTAGTTTTTTTCCCCCCCTTCTCAGAGAGCCTGTTATCGCTGCATTTGGGCCGGAAAAGGCCCAGATCTCTCATAGTTTTGCTTCCTGGATCGTGAAAGCGGAGCTACTAACTACTGTCAATAGCTTTGCTTTGTGTTTGATCCGGGAGGTTTCTCAAGGAGTTCCTCATATTATTTTCTTTTTTGTTATTTTTCTTTTTGTGTTTTCCTCCCTCGCGGGAGAGACGGCGGGATGGATAACTTGATCGGTCTGGTGAACAGGATCCAGCGGGCGTGCACAGCGCTCGGTGATCATGGAGGAGAAGGAGCCGTGCAAAGTCTCTGGGAGTCTCTGCCATCGGTCGTTGTCGTGGGAGGGCAGGTATGTGAAGGACGTCTGACGTTGCTATACCTTTTGTTTTTCATAGAGCAATGTCATGTTTTATGTATCAGGGCGTTATCACAAACGAAAGCCGGTTTCATGGTCGTCAATGCTCCCTGTTCCGTCTGTATACATTATGTACGTCTGGATCTGCAGTATATTGCTGCTGATCGAGTGCATTACAAGAACGCGTGCATTCCAGCGGCAATGGCGACACACTGTAAATGTCGTGTTGATCTCCTGCATGCTGGAATAGAAGCCACGCTGTCCTTTAGTATTTAACTGCCACAGACTGTGAGCGGACAACTCCCGATCGGGTTTGCATGTGTCGCCATTCCCTTATGCAGAGCTTGTTAGATGTGGTTGTCTCTACGGCAACCTTTCCAGTGCCTTGCTTTAAGGCGGCCTTACATATGAAGAGACAGAGAGGCTCTTCCAAGGAGGACTAATGATGTAATCGGAAGCCAAAGTAATAATACTTGTTCTGACACTACAGAACATCATAGACAATGAGCTCTTGTAACTTGGAAGCTCTTTGAGTTTCAAGTGCACAAAGCAAGAGACAAAGAGCAGCAAGCTGTGGCTATGGAATTATTATGAGTGGTGTATTATCCATCTTGCATGTATTTCTATCTCTTTTTTAGATTGCCTTCACTGTTTGCAACATTATGCTTGGCATCATGGTTTTATGAGTTCAAATGGCAGCTCTGGATTGATCTTTTTGTCTGCATTGACATCTTACAGAGCTCTGGAAAGTCCTCTGTTCTGGAGAGCATTGTTGGGCGAGATTTCCTTCCTCGTGGTTCAGGTGATAAGTCTATTTTATACACAGTGGCACTATGGACAGAATTAACAGTTTTGACCTAGTTTGTTATTTGCAGCAAGACACATGGTTTCATCCAAGTTGCTCATTTTTAGGTTTGTGTAAGGAAGAGAAGTTCATGCACCCACCCCAATGCAATCATTCTTGTGGGTCCAACTTAGGAGTACTTCACTCAATAAGTTTTGGATCATCACATTCTATTTGCTCAGTACTGCATCAGATTTCATTCTAGGTTTGACAACTGCAGGTTTGTTACTAGGAGCATTGTGAACATCATCTGAGTCATGAGCAGACACATGAGTTTTCTATGGTGTTCTTCCTTTCACTTGTCAGTCTCTTGTTGATGCCAGTCATTGAGGGATCCCGCATTCCTTGGATTAAGTGATTGTATATGAGGTAACAGTTAGCTTCTAAATGTTGTAGTGCAAGGTTCTCTACAAACTCATAGGCGTGAGATGACCTGGGGATCAACTTCTGATGTGGCAGGTATTGTTACAAGGCGACCACTGGTGCTGCAATTGCATAAGACTGATGAAAGGTCTGAGTATGCTGAGTTTTTACACATGCCCAAGAAAAGGTTCACTGACTTTGGTAAGTGTACCATATGTGATTTCCAAATGTATCTCCCATTTCAGCTGGACACTGTAGTCTTTTTTGGCCAACCTGGCATGTTCTTTAGTATCCAGTACCTATGGCATGCAGATGCAATTGTGATTTGTTTCCTGGTCAAATGTCAAATTGAAGTACCTGCTTTCCTGTGCAGCTGCGGTCAGGAAAGAGATTTCTGATGAAACAGACAGAATCACGGGCCGAACAAAACAGATTTCCAATGTCCCAATTCATCTAAGTGTTTACTCTTCAAATGGTAAGTTAAAAACTTTGAAATCAGAGTACAAGGTTGCTCAGGATGTACTCTTATAATGCACACCTCTCATTTGTCGAACACTTTTTCAAGACTGCAGTTATATCTCTTATGGCCCTTAATATGCAATTGCCAGTGTGGAATGATTGGATTGTGAAGGCTATATTTGTTCCACCTATTTTAAGCTGTTATTCAACAGACCATTAGCATTACTTGTGATTGGAAACTTCTTAAATCAAACACTTCATCTTTGAGCTGCACATTTCTCGTCTCTTGTTGAATAACACAACCAAACTAGGAATCTGGACAGATCTATCCTAGGGAATCTGACAATTTTTTGCTGTTGCAGTGGTGAATCTCACTCTCATTGATCTTCCCGGTCTTACAAAAATTGCTGTTGGTGAGTCATAATATGCAATCTGTTCAGCTGGTTTTCATTTGTGTTGTTCCTAGACTAGATCCCAGGCTGAGTTTTCAACAGTGGCTGAATAGCTGATATTTCTCTCAATTTCCAGTTTTGTGAATAGTTGCCTTCTCTGGAAACATTTTGAGCACGATCAGCTTTTTTTTGCAGATGGGCAATCTGAGAGCATTGTTGGAGATATAGAGAACATGGTCCGATCTTACATTGAAAAGGTAATCTAATTTTTAATCTTAGTAGACTGGTCACCTTCAATATACTGTGCTGAATGATGAAACGTGTTGAAATGTTGGATTCACAGAGATCTAGGCAGAACAATAGCAAGTGGGGTTAAGCTTAATCAAGGGGTGTTTTCTTTGCAGCCAAATTCTATCATCCTGGCTGTCTCTCCTGCCAATCAGGATATTGCTACATCTGATGCAATTAAGATTGCCAGAGAGGTTGATCCACAAGGTTAGTGCTATTTGAAGAGTGAGTCTGTTTCTGATCTTGTTGTATGTGTCTAAATAGTGCACTGTGAGTGTCTGTCTTCAAGTTTATTTTAGTTCCATACAAAATGTAGGTAGGGTCTATTTTTGGAACATTATCTTGTTTGTTGTTTCCACAGTGCACTTAGCATCTAGGTTGTTGGGTTGCTCTTCCACTCATCCTTGGATCAAGGTTTCCTCTTGATGCTTTCCTTATCTCTGTTTGTTTCTCCATTAGGTTCATCTCCTTGTCTGAGGTTCTGGTTTGCGCTTGGCTCTTTTGAGATTTAGTTCTAGATTAGTGGTCTTATCACATTTGGGAGTTATGCCCAACATTATGTTATGCTTGCTAGAGGGTAAGTGCAACAGTGCCAAATAATATTGCCATAAGCTACATTGTGATCTAAACTCCTAAATTTGCTTCATGACATGAATGAATGTCACATATATAACATGTGATGAAACATCTCAACAAATTACATCCATCATCTGATGTGGCATCCTCTGCATGCTTGTATTCTCAGGGGAACGCACTTTCGGAGTGCTGACAAAGCTGGATCTTATGGATAAGGGTACAAATGCTCTCGATGTGAGCCTTCTTGCCTCATCAACCTCTTGTCAAATTTGATATACATCTGTATTTTGGCAACCACAAATACATATCATGTGTTGTTCATTTCAGCTCCAATTGCTGACATCCCACACTATTTGCTAAGCGAACCCTGACATGAGTACTGGGACAGTTCTCTCCATGGCTGGTGGGCATATTTTAAAGTATAAATGGTGATGACAACTTCAGGTTGTTTGGGCTGCCTAGAGGGCTAATCTGCTAAAAATGTGAAATGTAGCCAAAATTATCTGTCATGTGGAATGTATGAGGGTAAGATCTTGGGTTGTCATAAGCTAGCTACCCAATGGTGTTAATATTGGTGCAATCCTCTATAAGAAAGGAATTAGTTGCAACATAATTCTCTGAAGAGAACAATAGAAGCTATGTATATATGATACACATGTGATGCATGCATAACTCCATCTCTTTGAGCAGGTGTTGGAGGGGCGCTCCTACAGGCTGCAGCATCCGTGGGTAGGAGTTGTGAATCGTTCACAGCAAGATATCAACAAGAATGTAGACATGATAGCTGCCAGGCGCAGGGAGCGTGATTATTTCCAGCAGAGTGCAGATTATGGCCACCTTTCAAGCAGAATGGGTTCAGAATACTTGGGAAAACTCTTGTCAAAGGTACCACATAGTGTTCTTTAGTGCCATCAGATTTTGGGGATATTTCTTTTCCCCATGTATGCAGTGGTATCTTGTATAAGCAACTTTTAATCTCTATAGGATGCAGGATGATGGAGTTAGTATGTGGAGAATGTAGCCTATTTATGGTGCTTCAAGTTGAAGGGCACAGAAGGAAGTTGCATGATATGTGGTGTACCTCTTAGAATATAGTGTTAGGGGTCCCTAATGGAAAATACAGAAACTGTTGGTGTAATTAATGTCGGTAAGTGATCCCAACCATGTTACTTGTCTGCAGCATTTGGAGGCTTTTATCAAGGCGCGAATTCCTAGTATCCAGGCCATGATCAACAAGCAGATTGATGAACTTGAATCTGAACTGAACCAAATTGGCAGGCCTTTGGCAAATGATGCAGGGGTACACTTCTCTTCCCTCATCCTATATTCTTCCTGGAAGAAAGGAAATTGCCATCAGTGCTGGTTGAAGCCAAACTGTTGTGCTGTCAATGAGGAAATTGAGAAAATTTGGCATGCAACACAACTTGGTTACAACACATTCTGTGGCAGCTTTTGGTCAATGAAACCACTGCTATTTTTCAGGTGTTGATACAGCTATGGATTTCTTTTGCAGGCTCAGCTGTACTCCATTTTGGAGCTTTGTAGGACATTTGACCATATTTTCAAAGATCATCTTGACGGAATGTAAATCCTTTTTCTCCCTCATGAATTGTTCTTGACAATAATATATGCAGTTGTACTGGAGCTTCCTGTACATTAGGCAGATAAGTTATGAAATAGAGGCAGATCATTGGAGGTAAAAAATTGTTGAGTTTCCATTGGGTCTAAACAAAATGACAACAGCACAATGTCTTGGGAGGAGACCAGCTTTACACTTGTGGGTCAAATTTTGTCACTGGGCAATTGATTCCTGTAGTGTCAGAAACTCCATTCAACCTGGTTGTAAATTTGGGAGAGTCTTGTGTCTTTACAACAAATATCATTCCTGGAAAGCTAAATTGCATCAGAGACTATGTTATTGCAGACGACCCGGAGGTGAAAAGATTTACTCTGTGTTTGATAACCAACTGCCAGCTGCACTAAAGAAGCTGCCATTTGACAAGCATCTTTCAACTCAAAATGTGCGGAAAATTGTATCAGAAGCTGATGGATACCAGCCCCACCTTATAGCCCCTGAGCAAGGCTACAGGCGCCTGATTGAGAGTTCCCTTGTCCTCTTCCGTGGACCAGCAGAAGCAGTAGTTGATGCAGTATGTCTTCATCCTCTGCTGCTTTATTATTTGTTCTGTCATTATTTGTTACCTCTCAATCTACATCATTCTAAACATTCACATTGTTTTCTTCAGACACATTTCATTCTCAGAGACCTTGTGCGGAAATCAATTGGTGAGTGCAAGGTATGTTGCACTATTCTATCTCTTTGAATTTCAGTCCAGTTCCTTCAAATGAAGCTTAGTTCTTCTTTATTTATCTTGAAGATGTATGCTGAGCAAATGACAGAAAGAGTATTTCCTGTTTCTTTTTCTTTAGATACATCTGTTCAATGATTGCATTGCTATTCTCTGGAATTTTTGCAGGAATTGAGGCGGTTCCCCACCCTTCAAGCAGAGCTTGCACAAGCAGCAATAGAGGCCTTGGAAAGAATGCGGGATGAAAGTCGAAAGACATCTCTCAGGCTGGTAGATATGGAGTCAAGTTATTTAACTGTTGACTTCTTCCGGAAGCTTCCCCAAGAAGTTGAGAAGGGAGGAAATCCAGGTGCCTCCACAATGGATCGGTACACTGATGGTCATTTGCGGCGAATTGGTAAGCTTGATCCCTTCCCATTTCATGAAGGTCTGCAGAGTTCATTTCTTGATGTGAAGGCAAGTGGTGCCTTGTCACTAACAGCAAAGTCGAGTCCCCTGTTGTGCTGAAAAGGTAGTTGCTTGGATATTCTGGCAGGTTCAAATGTGTCTGCATATGTGAATATGGTCTGTGAGCTTCTGAGGAACTCTCTTCCAAAAGCTGTTGTACACTGTCAAGTTCGTGAAGCAAAGCGGTCTCTACTTGACCATTTCTATGCCCAAGTTGGAAAGCGTGAGGTAGACATCCTTCCTTTTTCAATTTCTTCCTGTAGTTCCAAAACCAACCACCTCTCTCAAAACAATGCAGTAGCCCAAAATGGGTTGAAGACCCCCTCAATGACACCCACTCAAGATGGCAAACTTGTTGTCTCCCTTTGTCTTTGTGTGGTTCCTCATTCTGAAGATTGTTTTCTATCCTCATGGAGGTCTGCCTCATCTTTGAATTTGCTCATGTTTTGTCTCTTGGTGATTTGTGGATTGCTGTGCTTCTGAGGGGATTGACCTAGACTTTGAAACAGAGGCATATAGATAACTTGCAAGTCATGATTTTACTGAAGGTGCAATGCAGCACACTGATTGATTGAAGCTGTGTACTATGCAGGGGAAGCAACTGTCTCAAATGTTGGATGAAGATCCAGCTCTCATGGAGCGCAGAACTCAAATTGCTAAGAGGCTTGAGCTTTACAGAGCTGCTCGTGATGAGATTGATGCTGTGGCATGGCTGAAGTGAGTCAGTGGGCTTGGTCAACCACAGGGAGATTCTTCATCACTTGGTTCCGACAGTCTTCAGTTTCTAAACAGATAAACACTTTCCTCATGGATACCACCCAATGAATAGAAAAGAATTTGGCCAAGGATTTGTCAGGTACTTTGAAAGCGGAGCTCTATTGAGTTTCAGATATTGAACTGGTAAAATCTTTGAGGCAGTTAGATTCATTCTTTTACCTGAGTGCAATTTTCACTCAAATGGCCAGAATATGACAATCATTTGAGCCATAAGCATATAGTGTAGGGTGATTCTTTTCCTTGCAGTGTTTTGAACTGCTACAGTTAGAATCATCTTAAGGCATAAATGTTGAGACATGTATTCTTTGATAAATTGTTGCAAACAACACTCTATGTTTGAGTATTGTTTCCCATATTATTGTAAGGGGTTTTCTCATTTTGTGTTTTTTCAGTTGTTTTGATGAAGTCTAAAAACACAACACAAACAACAGGACAGTTGAATATTCCTCATAGAAAATAGCAGCTGGGTGGAGGTGGAGAGGACTTTGACCTTGTTTTGCAAGAGCTCTAAAACTTGTGTCAGAATTCATCTCTGTGAGTTTTGTCTGTCTGATGGCTCAAAGAAACAGAGAACTGAAGAAATTTACTTCATTGAACTCCTCCAGTGATTGACGAATGGATGTAGCTCCCTCTTCTCCACTGGTAACAAAATTGTTTCTTTCTCCTATCAAAAGTAGCCTACAAAAAAACTATCATTTGCTTCTTCTTAATTATTGTAATCTCTTTCTGCAAACTATGGACAAAAGGGGAATGAACCCAAGCTGTTTCTTTTCCACTTTGCTTCTCTAAGCAAGTTGGTATTTTGATCGCAGTTCCAAGACCTTGTGGGAAGCTACATCACTTGAGTACTCGAGCCAATAGAAAAGGGTTTCCAGTCCTTGCTTCTCATTGCGTGACATAAGCATCAAGGTCAGAGTAAATCTCTTCACTTTTGTTAGACCTTCAAGAATGTTCAGAGCCCCCTGCAAAATTCCAGACGTGTCTAGAACATCAGAAGTTTTTCATCACTAAGCCAGTCAATTTTTACTTTATCAATGTCCAGCACTATTGGACACAAAACTATTGCTATACATATATATATGGCACATATGCATATGCATATATCTTTGCGGCAGACAGGTAAATAGCATATGCAAAACTTGACCAAGTAACAATTGATTGCTCTGATGCTATGAAACCATCTTTGAGAAAATAATGTACCTCAGCATCATCAGGCATGAATCCTTTTCGCAAAACTTCAACAAAAGTCTGCAAGATTCCTGTACTGAGTGATTCCTTGAAGAGTGCTGGGTATCTGTCAATCTCAATAGACTTGACATAGTCCCGTAGCCTGTTGACCTCCTGCTTCAATGATGTGCATACCCTCTCAAATTCCAGTGCTGTGAGAGGCTGGTGTGGTGCCACTTGCGCCATGTTTACACGCTGTTTAGATTCACTGTTGGAAACCACTGGTGGATTGTTCCCACTGACTGCAGAAGAAACCTCCTTTACTGCCTCAGTTGCCGGAGATGTCATGATTGACTCTTCTTCACGAGGCTTACTTTGACTTGGTGATGGTGTTTCTCTCTTAGGTGTTTTGAAAATGGTTGTCTTCAGTGGCTTCAAAAGTGTGTCTTGGTCAGAAGGCTCAGTAATGAGGATTGGCTGCTTTTCGGGTCTTGTGGCACTTGCTCCTGCGTTGCGTTCCTTTAAAGCAATTGCTTTCTCCAGGTCTTTGATGTCTTTTGCAAGTTTCTTATCATTTGGTGAGAATGTGGCAACCAACTTCACATGAAAACAAAAACAACAAAATCTTTCACAACCATGAGACAAAAAACTCCAAACTATGAGGCAAAACAAGAAAGGATATTAGCAAAGATCATCACCAATTTCAAAAAACAAATCAACTTTTAAGCTCTTCTGTTTACTACTAACCTGATAGTCATGTAAAGCACCTTCAAGGTCACCAAGCTTTGACAGGGCTGTCCCACGTCTGTGATAGGCTTTTGTGTAGCCAGGTGCTAGTCTGATTGCTTCTGAGCTATCCTCAACAGCTTTTCTAAACTCCCCTAACTGCATCACCCCACAAACAGAAATTTGAAACTGATGTACACTGGCTCCAGTGACATACTCAAGAAACAGATATAATAGGGTTTAGGGTTT
>Ga0116229_10007357_pt1 | contig 17462 bp, 5 predicted proteins | sample S1TSphgellanicum_3_FD_87313 | JGI IMG/M metagenome (GOLD analysis project Ga0116229, IMG submission 87313) | Host-associated microbial communities from peat moss isolated from Minnesota, USA - S1T2_Fc - Sphagnum magellanicum MG | ecosystem: Host-associated > Plants > Peat moss > Unclassified... | reverse complement strand
CATAATTCGCTCATAAGGAAGTTCATTATGTTGGCTTGACCTTGTTTCCTGTTGTTGCTATAATATACAGATATCCTGGTGATATTGTTGATCACTACTGGTTTCCCATAGAGTCAAACTCGTCGTATGTACAGAGTACCGCTCAAGTTGAAGCATTAACAGCAACCAGCATAGTGAACGTGACATTTCCCCCTAAGGCAGTGATGAACACTGCGCTCACAACCAATGGTAGCATGACAATCAACATCCCATTCACCAGTACTTACCTCTGGTTCATGACATTCTACTTGGCTGAATTAAATCAGAATGCAAGTAACTCTTCACGGGAATTCTATGTGGGCGTACCTGGTTATTCTCCTACCTGGGTAGTGAATCCACTTGTCGATGGAGGCGGCTTGGGTGGTAGTTTTGAGATTGATTATTACGGCATAGTGCCAAACTATGTTCGCCTGTTTCAAAATCAATCTATTTCCACTGCTTTGGGTCCCCTGGTGAATGCCCTCGAGATTTTTGAACTTAGCCAAAACCAATTCGCCATATTGACGAACGAGCAGGACAGTAAGTTACCAACCCAGCCCTAGTAAAATTCAAGTTTCATGTTTCAGCTTCCACATCATAGCAGTAATCATGAGCTAGCATTTATGGCGTACCTTCCTTGCTGCCTACAACCATCTATCTACCAATGATATGAGGAATAGCAGATTAATGTCCCGCCACAGTAAGTTTAGGAAAAAATGTTGATAGAAATGAAGATAGGATCCTCAAATGTTAATATCCTATGTAGAAACATAACCGTTATGCTCTTTGAATTGTTTAAGATTGTTTGACAGTCAGTGACTGCAATTAACCTGGAGGTGTGCAGCTCTTGCCATTGAGGAAATAAAGTCCAGTTATGGAAACCTTGGCGTTTGGACTGGGGATCCTTGTCTTCCATATCCACATCCATGGGTCACATGTAGCAACATCAGCAATAGTTCTTCAATTATAGCAGTGTGAGTACTTCGCCAAACTCCCAGTAACTGAAAATCACCAACTTAGAAATACTGGAAGTTTTCTTGCTTTCCTTCAGGTGTTTAGATTTGGGTGGCACAGGAGATTATCACACCTCACTTGCACTCCCATTTTGAAAAGAACTTATCTGTGATGTAAGGGTTTGGGGCACAACATTCTAGTGGGACAACAAGTGGGTGTTTTGGCAAGGGTTGAAAATCAAACAATGGCTGGTGCTATGGTTCTCTTGTCTCAATGCTTCAGCTTTCCCTTGATTTATTTTTTAATGTTAAGCAACATGGTTACTTGAAAATATCAAGTAATGGGGTTTACAAATGTTATTCATATAAGTAGTTATGTTTAGGGGAAGGGCAAGTTCAAAGAGGTTTATATTGTTGAGGGCATGACAAGTTATAAGGAGGTAGCCCAAGGGCAATATAACCCTCACTACAAAAAAAGTCCTTTCGTCCTTGTATGTAAAGTGATTTCACTTGATGTTGAGTGAATTCACTAGTTGTAATGAACAGGATCTAATAAGGAAGCTTTGAATTCAATGGCATAATGAATAGGGATTAATGAACTGCACCCACATTTCATAGTAGTGCCCTAATGTAACTTGCCTTCCTCAATGTAAAAAACTTACAACATTTGAATCTGACACCTTGGAGGCAACTTCTAGATTTGTAATTAGGTGCCTCCACGGCAAAGAAGAAGATTATGCTAAATGTAAAATATATGCAAATACTAAAAAAATTACGTAAGGTTTTTATGATGTGATAAACTTGAGATATTTCCAAAATAAGGAGGTGCAAGGAGCTTGAATTTTGTCTTGTTGTAAATGAGATGTAACAAAATAAGTTTTTGTTCTTGTATTATGGAAATGAAAGGTGTTTCAAACAATATTATTGTTGATCCATCACTTGCCAAAATTTGGTCATCTAATTTGGGGTGTGGTTGGTCATTGAATAATTATGAGAAATAAAAATGTATAACTCAAAAAAAGGTCATAATCACCTAAAACACTCACAGAGGTTGGGCATAGTTCATAACGTTACCTCTAACTTGTTGACTGGACTTCATGAACTTCCTCATTGAATAAGGGGTTGTATATTATGTAATCTAACTTCAAAAGTGGGTTGTTATGTTTTGATGTTCAATAGGAATCTCTCAGGGTACAATTTAACTGGGCCAATTTCTCCTAGTTTTGGCAAGCTTAGAAGTCTTACTAGCCTGTAAGTAGTGTTCACAACTATCATTCTCCATGATATTTATTGCATTTGTTTATTATGTAATAGAATTTTTTCTTCTTTTGCTTCCACTTTCAATAGCAATATTTAGAAAAAACTATAAAATTTATGGTTCAAATTAATATGCTCGTGGTCATCTTCACAAGTCCATATAAAATTAATCTTTGATCATGATTATACTTTGGTTCATCTCTCCACCTCATATACTTTTTTATGTTGTGCAGTGTACTTGAGAACAACAAATTGAATGGTTTGATACCAGACTTTTTGCAATTTCCAAATCTCACCACCTTGTATGTAACCTTCATGACCTTGCTTTTGTAAAATTTGTACCAATTATATGTATAGAAATATTGAATAATTTCAATTATTCAACCTCAAATAATGAAATTTTTTTGGTATAGAGCACCAAGCTACATACTATGAAATACATATCGAAAATCCTTAGATAATTATATGACTTATTTATCAAATTTATAAAACTCAATCCAAATTTCTCAAACTTAAATTGAGTGTTTTCATATTATGCCAATTGCAAGGTGCAATTAATAATAAGATGTAAGATTCTAATTAAATGTGTTTACCTTTAGAAAACAAACCCACTTTTTCAAGTCTTTGTGCACAAACTTATGAATCAATAAATCTACAGCTCATTAGATCTAAACTAATATATTTGTTTCTTTTTGGGGGTTGCATAGGAATCTTGGGAGCAATCAACTCAATGGATCAATCCCACCTTCCATTTGGGATATTCCCCAACTTAATGTTTTGGACTTATCAAACAACAATCTTTCTGGCAACCTTGTACCCATTACAAGCACCTCATTCCCAACATCTTTAACAAAATTGTAAGTGTATTTTTGCACTTTTGCACAATCCTAAAAATTGCTAATTAAATTACACAAAAATCATGTGATGATTTGTAATCTATATAATTCATCATACATGACATAAAGAAGGAAAAGTTTAATCTACATCAAGCTTTTGTATCAAATTGGTGCATAGTTTATTACAAATTTACTTAGTTATGTTTAAAAAATTTGTGTCATTTGCGAAGTTTTGAAAAATATCAATATTGGTTTATTACAATCTTAATCTTCAACAAGTGCAAATGACATCCAATCTTGGTTTATTTTCAAAGTTTGAGTGTGGGTAAATGTTCACTTTGATAACAACAATTTGAGTGGTTCATTTCCTTCTAATTTGCTCCATTGTTCAAACTCAACCTTACAAGAAGCGTGAGTACACATCAAGATACATTTTTTCAAATTAATATGTAGAGAAAATTTGAGATGGGAAGATTCAAATGGGTGTGAAACATTTCTTAAATTATAAAATTGAGTTTAACAAAAGGTCAACACATATAACTTACTTTGGATTGATGTGAAGGACAAACATTGTAATTTCATTTATTAAATTTCATTATGTATATTATTGTGCACAATTTATTAATAATAAACTTATGAATTTATTAAATGTAGTTTGTTTAATATAGTTAATATGGGTCCAAATTTTTTAAGGTGTAACAAAATCATGACACAACATAATCTTTTTATGTATTTTTTACTTACTCCTTTTTTACCATATAACGATACATTTATAAATGATTATGATGGAATGTAAAATTGCAATGGTCTAAAATATGGTACTACTTATAAAATATTTAATATTTTTTTATTCATTAATTTTGATGGTACCTATCAAAATATAGGGAAAAAAATTGTAGTAAAAACTAGACCTCCTTTTCATTTTTGATAGTAAACCTTAAAGGATTTTCACCCATATTCATTACAAGGTGCAATATATGATATATAAAATGTACAATATTTGGAATTGTCTTATTGTAAATCAAAGTAAAATTAATTATTTTTATTGTTTGAATCTAAGTGTTTCAATAAAGTGAAATTTTTTAGTATCTAACACAAAATGTTTACAATGGTTTTTCTTGTTTGGTGTTGCCAAGGACTCTTAATGACAATCATCTTACTGGATCAATCCCTCTTTCAATTTGGGAAATTTCCACTCTTGCTACTTTAAACCTATCAAATAACAATATTTCTGGCAATCTTATACCCATGAATACCACGACCATTCCATGTCCACGTTCCTTGACAAATTTGTAAGTGTTTTATCCTTTCTTACAACTAATATATCTAGGATTTATGCAATCATATATGTAATCCACATAGATCAATTTTATAATGTTAAAGTACTTTTAACAAAATTATTCATGACCATGTTAAATTTAATGATGTTTGAAAACCCAAGTTGCACAAATTCATCAATCCTGATTTCCATGAACTCCTATTTTGTATTAAAATTTTCGTTATCGCACTTAAAAAATCAAATTCATACAAGTGCATGAAGGTGTCCAACACCTTTAAAAGTAAAATGGAATCCACCTTGAAATCCACTTAACCAAAACAAATTGTTTCAAACATGTTTCAAATATGACTATTAATGATTATTTTATGAATTTGGCCCATGAAGTTTTAGGTTAATTATACCTTTGAACAAAGGTTTGGATTACATGTTCAAATAAATGCATGGAAATTCTACTTTCAATATTGAAAGGAATAAGTTTTAAATCAAAATTAAAAGTTGGAAAAACAATGTTGATATAAATTGGGAACTTATTATTTCAATTTCAAAAGGAATAAGACACTAATAACAAGTCATACCAACAACCTATGTCATTAACCTTAGATGTAATGATGGAATTGAAACAAAAATTCTTTGGCATAAATACATCATGAGGTTGGGTTGATAATTATGTCTGATTGGTTCATAAAGATTGTTAAAACATGTATTCTTTTAATTAATCAAGTTTATAATTCAATTAAACTTGTATTTGACATAAAGCAAAAATAAAAATATTATATTACACATAATTGATTATTCTTCCAAATCTTTAAAATGGTGGTGTTACAAATTTGTTGATCTAAACTTATGTAATAATGTGTGGTCTTCATCTTGATTTTAGATGTGTAGATCAAGGTTTTTTTTTGTGGAAAATTTTTGCCACTTGACAACAAAATAAAAAGCTAATGAATCCAACAAAAGGATTTTTGAAATTTTTTTAAAAAATTCGCCATATTGAAAAAAAAAAGTTAGAAGTCACCAAATTTAAATAATGTGTTCCATTAGGTCACCAGATTTAGGTAGGATTCCAAAAAAGATCTATTAATCTACCAAGATAATCACCATTTATTATTAATTAATGCTAAAGATCTTCGTCTATACACCTATTTGAGGAATTTGAAAAAAAAACCTCGGTGTAGATCTCTTCCATCTTGGTTAATTCTAAGTCTAATAATGGGCAAGTATTGATTGCAGGAATCTAGCAAGAAACAATATTGATGGATCCTTTCCATTTACTTTACTAAATTGTTCAATCTCAATTTTACAAACGATGTGAGGATGTGCATCAATTTCAATTATTCCATGCTCATGTGATTTGAAAACCTATATATGTGCATATGTGTTTAAATTGTTTAGTTGGGAAATTTTTGCATGTAGAAAAAAATCTTTACAACATTTGTTCAAAGATGTCAACAAATAGTGCATTTTACTCCTTCTTTCAAAGTCATGAAAAAAGATTCCAAAAAATGCATCCATAATTATTTTTCTAAAAATTGAATTATTTTTACAAATTGAAATGTAATTCAAACTAACATTGTTCTTATTGTTTCCATGCAGAAATTTTGATTATAACAAATTTATTGGGACTATGGATATGTCTAGTTTTGATCACCCTTATTTATTGAATGGAACCTTTTTGATCTCCATGGTGAATAATAGCATAAGTATTCTAAAGCCAACTTGGGAAGATGGTGTTTATTCTCCAATCTTGTAAGTTTTCAATCTAAATATTGTTATAAACATTTCCAAAAATATAACCTCTAGTTTTTAATTATTAATCACATCACAATTTGGACTTCTAGTTTTAAACCTTCATAAATCAAATAAAATGATGGGTCCAATGGGAACATGTCTTGAGAAATGAAAACCTTATGCTGGTCACATTATACTATCATGAAAACCTTATGCTGGTCACATTATACTATCATTTAAACATTATGATCAATGATGGACTTTTCTTTTTGCAGGCTTGGAGGGAATCCAATTTGCAACAACCTTAAATATAACTCCAACCCTGCAATTTTTTATAATCAATTATTGAACTGTCGAAATAAGAACATTTTGCCCAAATTAGGTTTGCATCTTTTCCCATTACATTGCAAGAAACTATATATGCATCCACATACACATTTCGAATTTCAACACAATAAACATTACATGTTCAATTTAAAATAAAATTTAGTTATTTTATATGCAAGAAAAGTTGTATTTCATTTTGTAGTAAATCAAGTGAACTAACCTAAATACAAATTAGTAATACATAAGGTAGCATATCATTCCAAGTTAACTTCTTTGATTAAAAGCCTTGGATTGCCAAATCAAGCCTCTATATATGATGTATGTGCCAAATCCATAATATGTGATCAATTAAAATGTAATAGTAACATATTGACATTATTTAACCTTTAGTTTTAACTTTGGACTTCATAATGAAACTAAAATTTTGTATATTGTTGGTGAGGTGGCAATATATTGAAGTTGCACATGTTAGAATAGGATTCTACTTTATCATGTCATATTAATAAGGGGGATTTCATAGGAATGTCATAATGGTGGTTGGTGCATGTGTTATTTGATTAATATCAAAGATATTTTTCAAAATGCAACCATAGTGACATATTCAGTTTTCTTGGTATTGTTGTGGGTTTGAAATAGTTCAATCCAATTTTCCAACATCAACCCACAATGTCAAAATAATTTGGATATTGTGCACAACACTTTCATTTAGTATCCTTCTTGGTGGAATCATTTGTGGGGTAATATATTGGAAGTATCGTAAAAATGCACTAGCTTTGTATGAAATTCAAAAAGGTATGTTTAATTTTATTGTTGTCTTGCTTCAATCACCTATAATTTTCTCATTGACATTTTGATTTTGGTGGTGTAAACCACTAATTTGGCATGTTTCTTACATTATGCATTCATTGGAAACTATTTTTATTCTATCTAGATATGATAAGCCAATTAAACAAACTTGTTTTGAATTATGTACTCCCTTGCAGAATTTGCAAAACAACAAGTGCAACCTACATTGTACTCTTATAGTGTGCTAAGTAGAGCCACGAGGGATTTTCATCAAGACAACAAGCTTGGGGAAGGTGGATTTGGTGTTGTTTACAAGGTGATTTTATTAATGTATTGTCATTTTACCATCATACATCTTTTCGTATTTTTTTGAATTTTAATTTAAATTTTGACTTTGACTTGCTTCATGACAATTTTCCATTTTTGTGTGTTTTGTAGGGAATTTTATTAGATGGGACAAAATTGGCAGTAAAATTATTGACAACAAAATCTCACCAAGGCATTGATGATTTTCTGAATGAAGTTGTGTCCATCACTGGTGTTAGACACAAAAACCTTGTGAAGTTGAAAGGGTGTTGTTTACATCATACACAACGTCTTCTTGTGTATGAGTATGTGGAAAACAAAAATCTTGCAGAAGCCCTATGGGGTATATGACTAACTTTTCACATTTATTGTGTATAATGTGTGAGAAAGAATTAATGATTTTAATAATTGACCCATAATCAACTAAGAACCTTATATTTTATCCTTGCAGGTTCAAACATGGAAAATAACATATCCTTGGATTGGCCAACACGATTTCATATATTTGTGGGCATTGCTCGAGGCTTGGTTTACCTCCATGAAGATTTGCAACCATGCATTATACATAGAGACATCAAAGCATCCAACATCCTTCTTGACAACAACTTAAATGCAAAAATTGCTGATTTTGGTTTGGCACGATTATTCTCTGACGATGAAAGTCAATTATTCACACAAGTTGCTGGAACCATGTAAGTGCAATAAAATGGACGTATAACATGTATTAAAATAATATCGTGTATAGATCAAAATTTATTGTAGTTGTAACACTTGAATTTAACATTACTAAAATGTAATGAATCTTTGTACACAACAACTAATTCTTTTCAATTTGGTTTGAATGTCAAATTGTGTGAATTGTGATGTTCTATTATATAGTGGATATATGTCTCCAGAGTATGCAACACTTGGCCAACTCAGCACAAAGGTTGATGTGTATAGCTTCGGTATTCTTTTACTTGAAATTATTAGTGGAAGGAAGGCCATACTTCAAAATGCAACAAGCAACGTGTACCTTGTTGAATGGGTAAGATTTGATTATCTTGTGTTTAATCCTTTCAAATATATATATTAAATTTAGTTTAGCAACAATTTTATCAAATTTCGTTCATGTAATGAAAACATATAAGATTTTAAAGGAATAAAATCAAGTTGGAAATGAATGGTGACAATGGTGAAATTAATCATGTGTACACATTTTTTACGATTGGGGTTTATATTTTCTCACTTTAAAATCTACAAATAATAGTTGACAAAAACACAAAATACAAAATATTATTTTATAACCTTAAATTGTCAAACTATTGCAGGCATGGTTTTTGCACAAAACAAACATGTTGATAAGCTTGGTGGACCAAAAAATACACAACACAATTGTGGAAAGCGAAATGCGACGTGTGATCAATGTGGCACTTTTATGTGTGCAAATAGAACCAACAAAACGTCCAATAATGTCACAAGTGTTGAATATGCTACAAGGTGAAATGGATTTGCCTAATATTGCTAGTCCAAGTCAGACTAGCATTTCAAATCTTTCTATGGATGTATCAACTAGTGAGAGTAACCATTTACTTTCATTTCCTATACCTAATAATTATAGTAATGCTGAAGTTGAATTAACCAACTTGGATCCTAGATAAAAAAAGGTGGAACAATCAATAATTGTGACATTATAACCATTGTACCACCATTGGCTCCAAGGATAAGGCTTCAAACCAAGACCTTGAAATTTTCTTATATATATGGTAAATATGTAATAAATTAATAGCCTAATAATTAATGGTTGAAGATCTTTCCAATAAATCGAAATTTTTAACTTCATGTCATAATTTTCAATATAAAGAAGGTATGGTGATTGGTCAATTGCAACCCAAGATGTTATGGGTTTAGATCGATGTGCTAATTGTGGATTTGTGAATATTTTGAACTAAATACATTTGAGGAGGTTTTTAATACTTATCTTGATGTTTGAAATTTTGAACTTTGAGTAAGCTATGGGCCACTTAAATTCCTTTATCCAAATTATTTTTTATAAAAACTAAATTAACCATTTTAGGATTTATATATATCTATTACACTTCAAAATCTATTTTAGTCTATTTTCTTTCTAGATGGATACTAAGTATAAATTGTTATGATGGTTGATTAATTTTGAATGTTCATAATGAAAAGAATAAATTAATGTGATAGTCAAACTTTGGTTAAACGTTATGAATTCTAAAGAATCTTAAAAAGGTTAGTCAAGAAAATAAGATAATTGATCAAATATCTTTCCAATACAAGGTTTAGTGGTATGTTGGCTAGTGAAACAAGTACATTCATCATTTCAAATGTTTCATTTTCCTTTTGCAACCTTCAATTCTACCTTTATCTAATACACAACAATTTCCCATAAGAGAAAAGTGAACTAGATCACTTATGTATCAAATTTTAACAAGTTGTGGATGACAACAAAGCTCAAAATAACGTGATGTTCTCATGTCATGGATCGTAGTGTTCATATAATCCATAATAAACAATGTGACTATTCAATTTTTTTCAATTAAACTCATAATGCATATAAACATTGATTTCCATCTATTTCCATTACATGACTTAATTTTCTCCCTACATTTGTGTAATGTTATGTACAACATTATATTTTGAATTCCTTACATTTGAAGATATGAGTGTTTTTTCATATTGAAATTAATTTCAAATTGAATATTAATCCATTTTCAACATTGAACTTGCATGATCATTTGAATATATATATATAACCAAAATTGCAAATAAAATCTTTCAATAAATTCATTTTTGGCTTGGAAATAAAAACAAAAAAAAATCACTATAATATCAACTTATGAGATTTTCACTACCTTTTATTTAACTTTTTTGTTTTCAATATGAGTTCATCAATTTGTTTAACAAAGACAACCACAAAGTTGAAAAGTGTGCACATTATATGTATATTTAGATTTCAAAATGTATGTATGAAAACATAAACATGTCATTCATTTTGGATGAAGTTATGAAAGAAGGGTAGAAACATATATTATATTCACAATTAAATTTTTTATCACATTTGGCCAAAGATATCATGGCAATCATTATTAAGGTGAAAGCCACTTTTCATTGAAAAAAATGATGTATGACAAATATTGTAGTACATAGTAAGTTGAAATCTTGATGACATCCTTTGGCTATAATAAACACAAATAAAGAACTTTGTAATTTCCATGACAACATTTTGGAACTTAAAGTTCATTTTGAATCAAAATTAATTTTGATCCAACGATTAGATGAAGAGGATTCACTACAACAAAAGGTGTTTTGGTATGCCAAAAGATTTCACTAGATTTTGAATGAATTCACTGGTTATAGTGAACGGGGATTAATGAATTACACCCACATTTTGTAGTAGTGATTGGAAAAAATCAATGTACGTAAATATAACTTATATTTTTTTGACGATCATAAGGCCTCATGTTTGTGAGTCATGAAACATTGCTAAACAGAAGAAAATTAAAAAATAATGCAAAGCCCACTTACAAAATCTCTTCTTTCATATGGTAATGGTTTCTTTCTAAAAAAAGGATGTTATTATGCATTTATTGCTAATCAAGTCTTAAAAAACACAATTTTTGAATGGATTCACAAACAAAAACTCTAAAATTCTAAATGATTTTTAATTTAATTATTCTATATCAATTCCATTCACCACAAAAAAATTCAACAAAAATTTGACCGATAACCTCAATTTTGAAATATATATGTAATTTTCTTATTATGTGACAACTATTATTTCATCACATATATTTTCCATATGATTTTTGAAGGTTTTTTTTATTAAAAAAACTTATTGATTAATTTAAATTTAAAGCTAATCAAATATTATTTTTAAAAAAAATCCAATATGTGATTTCCATCCTTTACCAAAAAAAAAATGTAAAAAATATTATATTTGTGACAATAATTTTTGGGGGGCTTAATGTGTTTATGCCCATTACATCTATTCAAATTCCAAACAACCTATCATTAGCACGAAAAAATTACAAAAACAAAAACAAAATCAAGGACATAATAAGAAACAAAATCACAAGGAATGCAAACATAAGTTTAATCCAAGATTGGAAATACAAAGATGCAAAGCAAAAACATGGTATATGTTTTAAAAAGATTCAAATAAAACTTTATTCATGAAAAAGTACAAAAACAAGAAACTAAACCCAGGATATAACAAGGAAAACAAATCACAAGGAATATAAACCTAAATTTAATCCAAGATTGGAAAAACAAAAATGTAAAGCAAAAACACGATATATGTTAAAAGATGATTCAAACAGAACTTTATTCTAATAACCTATGAAAACAAAGGTTATGACAAGAAAGCATACCCAAAACTAGTGTTGAACAAATTGAAAGTAATGGGAGGTCGTACGCTTATTTATACCTCATTAGGGACCTAGTTCAAAGAAACTTCCATAGAGGTTTCCACGTGTGCACCAACCAAAGAAGCTTTTTGAGAAGTTTCTTAGATAATAATGAATTAAAAGTCAGTTAAAACTTAATTAAAGGTTAATTCATATTATACCCCATTGAGAACCTAGCTCAAAGAACCTTCCATAGAAGCTTCCATGTGTGCACTAACCAAGAAAGCTTTTCAATCTTGGAAAGTTTTTAACTAATAGTGAACGATGATGCAAATGATGATGCAGGTAATTATGTTGGTGCAAGCAATGATGTAAATAATGATGCAAGCAATGGGTGATGGTGGTGTCCTTAACACAACCAACTTGTTTAAGTTTTAGGAAAATGTTGTTTCAACAAAAATTCATGACTTTTGCAAAATAAAAAATAAAGAAAAAATCAATAATTTGTAGTTAAACTTCATTCACATGCCAAAATGTGGAAAACAAATATTTTCTATTTCCCATTTTTGCACTAATTATACCAAAATAAACTTATCATGTGATAATTGTGTCATGGAATCATTATTTTGAAATGTTTTTCCAACAAAAGAAACACATTCTGTTTAATACCCCATATTGTAACATTATACCTCTATTGAAGTTGTCTATTAAATTTTAATATAATTGTAATCAATATAATATTTAGTCTTTATGAATTAGTGTTTGCCAATTTTGGATGTTTTGGTTAAATCTACCTTTGGCTTTTAAACTTGGATCTAATGAGTTTAGTACATAAGACAAAACTCACCATAAGTTTCATCCTAGGTCAAAACTTGACCTCATGACCTAGATCTAACTTATGAAAAGTTAGGGTCAACTAGACCTAGCCTTAGAATAACCCAAATGCCTTAAGGTCCTTTTTACAAAGTCTAGGTATGGCCTATAATGTAATTAATGTCTAACCTTTTTACACTTTGTACCTCTTTTAGGAGAAGGTTTTCTTTCTAATCATCTTTTTACGTTTCCTTGTTAAAAGTTTAAGGAAAACATATGAAATTAAAATGTGGGGATACCTATTTGCTTTGTAGGTTCTTTCATTGCAAGTTTGGGCAAAACACATGGGATAAAAATGAAGTGCTCCAAACTTCACCTTCATAGGTTCCCTCATTACAAATTTGGGCAAAACGTAATGGTGTAAAAATGCATTGTTGCTTACCATTATGTGAAAAATGGTGATTAACATTTTTAGTAATATGGGTTATACTCAAATGTCCATGGGGACATTTAATGTTAAATTTCAAAACTACTTGTGTCAAACAAGCATTTGGGGGGGAGGTGGGTAGGTGGGGGGTGCATTAGGTGAAAGAATTTTGTTTTTCACTAGTTTATTATCATTTAATTTTTTTGATATGCACATATTTCAACTATCTTATGTTTTTTTTAAATTTATTTGCATCCAATTTCAATACCTTAAATTCATTTACATTTTAGTTTTAATAAACCTAAAGTTACAAAGGTTTAAGTTAGCTTAGAATATTTTCCATTATAACTTAGAGAGATGAGATTTTGGGATGAAAAAATACAAGAGTTCACACTACTAGAATTCTTGGGTTTTCAAACCAAGAACTTTGGTAAAAAAACATGATTTAGACAAGGGTGAAAAAAACCCCCCTTGTCATTTTGGAAAAATCAATTTTAACATGTCCAATTTTATTAAGGTGGTTTTTTTTACTAGTAGGGTAAGACCATTTGATTGGCAAATAGTGGACCATTTTAACTAGTCAAATGATTTAAATAATTATTAAAAATAATTTTTAGGCATGTAGGTAGGTTGTAAAAATGCATGTAAGTAGTTGGTAACCTAGTTTAGCTTACTTACATACTTTAACATAACTCAAGTAACCTATTTAACTTACTTAATTTAACCTACCTACTTTAACCCTTTAAACATGTACATAGGTTACAAGTATTAGGAATTGAACCTTTGATTTCTTCAATGATAAACTCAGTCCTTAACCAATGGACCACATCATCAAAAGGTTCAATATTTGTCAATTTTTTTATTTCACATGTTTATTTCAACACATCACTATAAAACTATGAAATGCATAGGTAGGTATATTATAGGAGGTACAGGTGGGTGGGTAGGTAAATAAGTAGGTTGTCACAACCTTATTTAGAGGGAGTGTGAGGATGAAACTCACACTCTTGAAATTGGGACTTAGAAATCCTCTGGGACTCTCGAAACTTCAGAGTTCGATTGCAGGGGTCAAAACATCTTGCATTGGGGTGTTATTTCTATCATTGGAAAGCTAGCAAAGTGTAGATGTCGAAAATGGGCTCGCATGGGCCATTTGAACATCTACAGCATAAGTTATGGCAAAAAGAAGGGCCGGGAATCAAACTGGTAGTTTGATTCCCGACTACTAAAAGTCAAAAATCGACCCGACCTTGGTGCGTGCAAGTGGAGTGCGACACACCATTGGAAAGATTTCGAAGAGAACTACAAGTTTGCTTTAGATTTCATTCAATCGAAGGTTTGAGTAAAGAGTTTGACCTCGCAAAGTCCCGGGAGTATAAACTGGGATAGTTTCAGGATTCCTCCTTGGGAGTCCTGGGACAAAAAGCCATTCGGATGTGAATGTCGTGGAGAGGCACAAAGTACACTATATGGGGGAAGGTGGTGGGTTCCCCCGAGTTTGGGCTGTGGTGAGTCAAGTGAATCCAAAGTTGCCCATGGCTTGTCCTAGCACCAAGGGTGCTCCAGAAGGTGAACTAACCAACTTGTTGGTTGGTTTGATGTAAGTTCGAGTAAGTGAATAGCTTGTCACTCTTCCTAGTCTCATCTCGGAGCTTCAGCACGCCCTTCTACCCCTTCTAATGCTGAGAGCTGGGAGCATGCCCCAAGTTCTTCACAATTCCGTTGTGTGAATAATTTAGACCCAACTTGGGGTCTAACTAGGAACTTGGGAATGCGTCATAGGTAGAGAGGTAGGTGGGTGGATAGTTAAGTAAATAGATAGGTAACAAATAATAGATAGGTGGGCAGGTGGGTAAACCGATAGGTAAGTGGGTGGGTGGGTAAGTAAATAGGTTGATAAATATTAGGAAGGTTAGGTAATTATGAGTAGCTAGGTTATAAGTTCAAAGGTGGTAAGTAGGGAGTACCTAAAAAAGGTTATTTAAGCTGATATGTAATTAGGTATATAATACCTAGAAGAGGTTATTTAGATTGATATGTAGGTAGGTAATACCTAAAGGAGGCTACTTAGGTCAATGTGTAGGTAAGTAAGTAGATAGGTAAGGAAGAAGGTTAGGTAATTATAAATAGATAGGTTGGAGGTAGGTAGATTTAGGTAGGTAGGTAAGTAGGTAAGTAAGTAGGCAAGTGGGCAAGGAGGAAAGGTAAGTAATTATAAGTAGGTTCTAGGATGGCAAGTAAGTAATACGTAAAAGCTACTTAAATTGATAGGTAAGTAAATAAGTAGGTATGTTGTAAAACATGGTAGATAGGGTGGTAGGATGCCCCATTTGACTATAATGACATCAATTGTTTTGATTAAATGTTCTATTTGATTAAAACCCCATTCACCATTTTGACCAAAAGTGTCATTTGTTTTTGTCCAACTTGACTAAATGTTCCATTTGACTAAACCTTAGTAACCATTTTGATCAAAGTGGTCAAATGTTTTGTCAAATTTGACTAAATATTCAAGTTGACAAATAGTCAAATAAATCATTTCAACTGAGTTGATTAATCAAAAAACACACATGCCCCTAATTGTTAGTCAACATGTATGTGTTCACTAATCAAGAAAGACCAATTAATCAACTTGAACCATTTGAAGAAATTGAAATTCTAACATCGTTGTGAGTTTGAAAAAAAACATTTGATATACGCCTCATTCATATAGTCCATATGTATAGTCTACATGATCTTTATCACCTTTAAATCCATAGCCAAATCATCATCTTTTCTTCCTAACATTCCAATCCACCATTACATTATTTATTACTATTAATTAATTTATTAACTTACTAATTAAACTTATTAATATTAGTTCACCTACTAACCTATTAATTGAACCTCCTAACAACTCATAATACCTTTTATTTTGAATACATACAACGGTGGCAAGTGTTCCTAGGCTAATTTTGATTTAATTGGCAGCATTATTTCAAGGAACTCTTAAAATTGTAACTAGTATACATAAATGCAGTGACACCTTCCCTAATAAAAAATCACTTGTAACCAATTTTTTTGTTAAAAGGGAACTTGCAATAGAATATTTTGTTTTCAAAAAACTATGTCACACCTTCTGACAAATTTTTGCCCCAAAAAAAATGCATTCAAGAGGCTCAATTGTTTTCACCACCTTTATATTGCATAACCTTCACCCAATTGTATTCTTGGAAATTGTAAAAGGAACAAGAAAAGATGACTTCTATACTTTTGTTTTGAAAGCTCAAAATGCAACCTTTCTCTTTGAGGGGTGCCAAAAGTTTGAGTTTTTCAACGCAATGGGCCAATGAAAGGTGGTCATTACAAAAGAAAGAAAATCTTATGTGCAATTCATCACCTTCCAATATTAGCATAGAAAGCACTGACCTTTCGATGAAAATGCAACCTTAAATTTCCATGTTCAAGCCCTCTAGGTCAATGTCATGATGTGAATGAAAATTGGTTTTGACATCAAGTTTTGCAACTTTCAACCTCAACACAATTGAATCTCCAAGAGTTTAGAACCACTACTCCACTTGCTATAGCAAACAACATCACCATGGGATTCTCAAAAAAATATCCAAGTGGGTCCCTTCAATTAGCAATTGGAAAAATTCAAACTCTCTAGTGGCCCACAACAAATATTCATCAAGAAACCTATTCAGGGAAAAAAAAATGGCAAGCTTGGGGGGCTGAATCTAAGAAACTAAAACTTTTACTCATGAAATGACCCATTTCTGGGCACAAGACTACAACCTGCTATAAAAGCCATTTGTGGTTCTTGATGTCATTTGTGAGGGGAGATTTTGTAAGCTTTAGGGTGCACTCTATTTGCATCGTGAGGCATGAAATAATTAGTTAGATTAGAGAAATCCACAAAGTCACCTTATCTTCGTCTTGTCTTTGGGCTTTCTTTCAACTCCTAAGGACTATGTTGGGCTATGTATTCTATGTTGTCCTAGTATTTTGTCAACAATCATGATGATTTGGAGGTGGCCATTGGCTCGAACTATTCTTGATGGTTATTTTTTGCAAAAGCATCTCGTAAAGTATAGTGAAGGCCTTGTTGCAGATGATGATGAAGTGGGAATAATTGAGATGAAAAAAAAAAAAAAAAATTCAAAAAAAAAAAAAAGGTTCATGAAAAATAAAAGGTCAAACTTTAAAAAGGAAAAAGTTTTTTTGGGGAAAAACAATGTAAAAATGGACCAGGTTGTTTGGTTGGGGGAGAACTTCATTGAACATTGTAGTCTTGAATCTTGATGGTGTATATTTTTTTATTTTATTTTTTTCCTGGAGGGAAGAACTTCACTTAACATTGCAGTCCTGAATCTTAATGGTGTGAATTTTTAATTAATT